>Ga0222670_1000466_pt1 | contig 17366 bp, 18 predicted proteins | sample AntAcemetagen732_FD_181148 | JGI IMG/M metagenome (GOLD analysis project Ga0222670, IMG submission 181148) | Saline water microbial communities from Ace Lake, Antarctica - #732 | ecosystem: Environmental > Aquatic > Non-marine Saline and Alkaline > Saline | place: Antarctica: Ace Lake... | reverse complement strand
TAAACATTGCTTCAAATTCTACCATAACATTACCCGTTGGGCCGTGTCTTTGTTTTCCAATAATAAGTTCTGCTAGATTTGAAACTTCATTCATTTTTGCTTGCCATTCAGCATGCTCAACAGTTGCAGGTCTTGGTTCTTTTCTCTCCAAGTAATACGCCTCTCTATAAACAAACATTACAACGTCAGCATCCTGCTCAATTGATCCAGATTCTCTTAGATCTGATAACTGAGGTTTGTGATCATCTCTTTGCTCTACCGCTCTTGATAGCTGTGAAAGAGCAATCACTGGAAGCTTAAGTTCTTTTGCCATAGCTTTAAGGCCTTGAGTGATTTCAGAAATTTCTTGAACTCTACCGTCTCTATTGTTTCCTGATCCTCTCATCAATTGAATGTAGTCTACAACAATCAAATCTAAACCAAACAATCTTTTAATACGTCTTGCCCTATTACTCATAGCAGCAATACTGATAGCTGGAGTTTCATCTATATATAAAGGAAGTTCAGAAATATTTTTTGATGTTTCAATAAATTTATCAAACTGTTCATCAGAAATTCTTCCTCTCCTAATGTCATTTGATTTAATTCTAGATTGTTCTGCTAAAATTCTAGTCGATAATTGTTCTGAAGACATTTCAAGTGAAAAGAAAGCAACAGCAGATTTTTTTCCTTTTTCCTGTAATTTTTGAGCAGCATTAAAAGCTATATTTGTTGCTAAAGCAGTTTTACCCATTGAAGGACGGCCTGCAATAATAATTAAATCTGAATTATGAAGTCCGCCTAATCTATCATCTAAATCTCTTAGACCTGTTGGCACACCAACAATTCCTTCATCATTTTGATAAGCAGCTGAAGCCATCTCAATTGTTTGTTTCATCGCTTCATCAAATTTAACAAGGGATGAATTGAAAGAACCTTTTTCAGCAAGATCAAATAATAATCTTTCTGAATTTTCAATTATATTTTGGCCATTAACGTCAAGTGCATTTAGTTTTGCAGCATCAATGGTATTTTCAGATATCTTAATCAACTCTCTTCTAACAAACATGTCATAAATAATTCTTGAATACTCTATTGCTTGTCTTGGAGGTGTAGAAAATTTTGTAACTTTTACTAAATACTCAGGAACATTTAATTCATCTTTTTCATTTTCAAAATAATTTTTTAAAGTTATGGGGTTTGCAAGCATCCCTTTGTAAATTAGACTTTCAATTGCTGAAAAAATACTTTGATGCATAGGATCATAAAAATTAATACTAGAGACAATGGTATTTATTTCATCAAATGTTTCGTTTTGAACTAGTATTGATCCAATTACTGCTTGTTCTGCTTCAATATTATTAGGAAGCTCTTTAAATGTATCTTTAACTATGCTGAGGTTATTTTCCATGAACAAAACTTATCTCAATTGAGATTTAAAAAAATAACAAATATATGCTGGGGAAAAAATTGTATAATTATTGAATAGTATCGGCTGTAACTACATTAATAGTAATTTCAGAATCTACTTCAGAGTGCAGAATAATTTTTACCTTAAATTTACCAATTGATTTAATTTCAGTTATTGGTTGTATCATTGAAGGTTTAATATCTAGCTTGTCATTTTCTAATATCATTTTTGAAATTTCAGTTGGTTTCACTGAGCCATAAAGTTCTTTATTTTCAGTGCTTAATTTTTTAATTTCATATTCTTTATTATTAATTTGTTCAGAAACTTTTTGAGCTTCTTTTTTCTTTTCAGTGTCTTTTTTACTTAGCTCAGATTTAATCTTTTCAACTTCAGCAATATTTTCTTTTGAAGCGTAAAGAGCTTTTTTATTTGATATTAAGAAGTTTCTAGCAAAACCTCTTTTTACATCTATGATTTCTCCAATAGATCCAATTCTTCTTAAATTTTCTAAAAGTATAACTTTCATTAAATTAACGCTAAATTTCTAGCTCTCTTAATAGATAGAGAAAGCTCTCTTTGTTTTTTTTGTGAAACATTTGTAATTCTTGATGGTAAAATTTTACCATTTTCAGACATATATTTTTTTAACAATCTGATATTTTTATAATCAACTTCTGGAGCACCCTTAGCAGATAATGGACAGGTTTTTTTAAATTTATATTTATTAGGTTGAAAAATACTTAATTTTGCAAAGTTACTTTGACTGCCTTTTTTTTTATTTCCTGCTCTTTTTTTTGATGGCATAATTAGTCTCTATTATATTCTTTTTTATAGTCTTTTCTTTCGTACTCATCTTTTTTTGAAAAATATTTAGCTTCTAAGTTGAATTTTTTAACTTTAACTGTCATATATCTTAGGAGATTTTTATCAATTGCTTCATTCTTCTCTAATTCATCAATAATTTTTCCAGATCCTTTAATTTTAAAATGCATGTAAATACCTTTTTTATTCTTTTTAATAATGTAGGCTAAATTTAACAAACCCCAATCTTCAGTTTGTACTATTTCTCCTTCATTTTTTTCTATTATTTTAGAATATTTTTCATTTAACTGCTTAACCTGAGCTGGGCTAGTATCTTGTCTAGCAACTATTGTGTGTTCGTATAAATTCATAATTGTTCTTTAATAAAAAGTGAGGATATACTATTATAATTATTGAATTACAACACTTAAAACCATAATAAATTTTAAATAATTAAATGTTTTCTGTTATTTTTCCAGGCCAGGGCTCACAATTAGTAGGTATGGGTAAAGACCTACATGCTAAATATAGCTTAGTTCAAGATCTATTCAAGGAAGCAGATGATACGCTTGGTTTCTCACTATCAAACCTTATCTTAAATGGCCCTAAAGAAGAATTAGACTTAACTGAAAATACTCAGCCAGCTATATTTTTACTCAGTTATTCAATATTCAAATTAATCAAAGAAGAGTTTAAAATTGATTTAGATAAAGCAAAATTTTATGCAGGGCATTCTTTAGGAGAGTACTCCGCATTAACTGCTGCTGGTTCATTGTCATTTTCAGATACTTTAAAAATATTAAAAATTAGAGGTAATGCGATGCAAAACTCTGTTCCAAAAGGAGTGGGTGGAATGGTTGCAGTTTTGGGTTCTGAAATTGAAATAATAAAAAAAATTATTGATGAAAATAAAGATAAATATGAATGCTTTATTGCAAACGATAATTCTGTAGGCCAAATTGTATTAAGTGGAAAAATTGAAGACCTGGAGAAAATTATGGTTAATTTGAAGGCTTCAAGTATTAAAAATATTAAACTACCAGTTAGCGCTCCGTTTCATTGTAAATTAATGAATAATGCAACACTTGTGATGAAAGAAGAAATAGCAAAATTAAATTTTAATGAACCTAAAAATACCCTTATTTCAAATGTAACAGGAAAAGAAATATCTAATTCAAATGAACTAAAAGAATTACTAGTTAAACAAATTGAAAACAGTGTTCGTTGGCGTGAAAGTGTTTTATTAATGATTGAGAAGGGTGTTACAGAGTTTATAGAAATAGGACCCGGTAAAGTTTTATCAGGCTTAATAAAGAGAATTGATAGAAATGTTAAAGTTAGTGCAATAAATTCAGAAGAGGATATAAAGTTAATTAATATCAATGAGTAGTTTAAAAGATAAAAATATTATAGTAACAGGTGCTTCAGGTGGAATTGGTAATTCTATAGTTGAGAAGTTAAATCAAAATGGTGCAAATATTTTAGCTACTGGTACTAGAATTGAAAAACTAGAAGAGTTAAAGAAAAAATTTAACAATATAAAGATTATTAAATTTGATATTTCTCAACATGATAAAATTGAAGAATTTATAGAAAATGCAACAAAGGAATTAGGTGGTTCATTAGATTGCATTGTTAATAATGCAGGTATTACAAAAGATAACCTCACTATTAGGATGAGCTTAGAAGAGTGGTCAAAAGTGATAAATATTAATTTAACCTCCACATTTTTAATGTGTAAATATTCAATAAAAAAAATGCTAAAAAATAAATTTGGAAAAATTATCAATATAACCTCAGTTGTTGGGCACACAGGTAATGTTGGTCAAGCAAACTACACAGCATCTAAAGCAGGAATAGTTGCAATGTCAAAAAGCTTAGCAATTGAATATGCAAAAAAAAATATTAATGTTAACTGCATATCTCCTGGCTTTATAAGTACTGCTATGACAGACCAAATAGATGAAAAATTCAAAGAAACAATAATTGCTAAAATTCCATCTAATAGACTAGGTAAACCTGAAGATATAGCTAATGCAGTTAATTTCCTAAGCTCAGATCAGTCAGACTATATTAATGGAGAAACACTGCATGTTAATGGTGGCATGTATTTGGGTTGACAAAACTACTTTTTGAACTATTAACAAAATATAACTAAAAGGATCATTATGTCAGAAGATATTTCAAGTAAAGTTAAAAAAATTGTAGCAGATCACCTAGGTATTGATGAAGCTAAAGTATTAGACGATTCAAGTTTTATAGATGATCTTGGAGCAGATAGTTTAGACACAGTTGAGTTAGTAATGGCTTTTGAAGAAGAATTTGGTTCAGAAATTTCAGATAGCGAAGCTGAAAAAATTCTAACTGTTGGTGACGCTGTTAACTTTATAGCAGGCAAAGCAAACTAGAAATTAAATGTCCATAAAAAAAGATGGGATAATGGTAATTTTATCATCCCCATCTGGGGCAGGTAAGACAACTTTAGTAAAACTTCTTTCAAAAAATAAAAATCTTCATATTTCAATTTCTCACACCACAAGAAAACCAAGACCCAACGAGGTTGCTGATAAAGATTATTATTTTGTTAATCATGACAAGTTTGAAAATTTAATAAAGAATGAAGAATTTTTAGAATATGCAAAAGTATTCAGTCATCTTTATGGAACGACTAGAACACCAGTTATCGAAAAATTAGAAAAAAGTGAAAATGTAATATTCGATATTGACTGGCAAGGAGCAGACCAAATTAAAAATAAAAAACTGAACTACAAATTAATCACTTTTTTTATTCTACCTCCTAGTAAAAAAGTTTTATTTGAAAGACTATCAAATAGAGACATGAAAGATAAATTAATAGTAGAAGAGCGCATGAAAGAATTTAGTAGAGATGTTTTGCATTGGATTAACTATGATTATGTAATTATTAATGACAACTTAGAAGAATGTTACTCAAAAATTAGCAGCTTAATTGATGCTGAAATTAACAATGGCTCAAAAGATTATGACAAAGATTTTATCAGAAAGCATGTTGAAAAACTAACCTCTTAAGTCTTCATATTCTTTTGTAAGTTTAAAAAATATTTCAGGTTCAAGATTTTGAGGCCTAAGATTAAGATCAATATTAAATTTTTTAGCAACCTCTTTAGAATTTATAAATATTTTATTAAAAGGTTTTTTCAACATTTTTCTTCTTTGGCTAAAAAAAACTCTAGTAATCATTTCAAGATTTTTAGCACTTTTCAACTCAAATGAATTTTCTTTAGGAGTAAATAATAATAATGAACTATTTATCTTTGGTCTTGGTGAAAAACTTTGCGGTTCAATGTCAATTATTTTTTTAACATTTAATTTCCAATTTGTTAAAATTGAGAGACGACCATATTTTGAACTATTAGGTAAAGCAATAATTCTGTCAGCAACCTCTTTTTGAAACATTAAGACTAAACTTTCAAACCAAAAATTATTATTAATATTAGAAATCCATTTAGATAATATCTCTGTTGAAATATTATAGGGGAGATTACCAAAAACAGTCAGTTTTTGATTTGAAATTTTAGCCTCATCTATTGTTAATATGTCATTATTGATTATTTCTAAATCGTTCTCAAATTTTTCTTTTAATAGTATTGCTAATTCATCATCTTTTTCGACAACGTATAATTTTTTTGGTTTTTTTTTTAAAATATATGTTGTGAGGTTGCCAGTACCAGGTCCAATTTCTAGAATTTCTTTATTAGTAACATTGCACGTTGATACTATTCGTTCAAGGACCTCTCTATCTATGAGAAAGTTTTGACCAAGACTTTTTTTAGGTTTAATATCCACTTATTTATCTAAAAATTTTATTGCATTAATTAAACTTTCAGGACTAGATAAATTTTTACCTAACATAGAGGTGTTAGGGCCATGGTCCGGAGAGATACGAGTGAACGGTAAGCCTAGTGTAATATTTATAGCATTAAAATTAAATAAAGCTTTCATAGGAGACAGTACTTGATCGTGGTACATTCCAATAATTACATCAAATTTTTTTAAATACTCTTTGATAAACACAGTGTCAGCAGGCAATGGACCATTAACATTAAATTTTTTTGATTTTAATTTTTTGATTGCAGGTATTATTATCAACTCTTCTTCACTATTTTTAAAGTTGCTTTCACAGTGAGGATTTAAACCAGTTATGGCTATTTTAGGCTTTTTACTGAATTTTGTTTTATAAAATTTATCAATAAGCTTAACGTGCTGATAAATTTTTTGTTTTGAGATTTGTTTATGAACATCTTTTAAAGCCAAATGTGTTGTAAGTGGACTAACAGATAGTCTATTATTAAATATAAGCATTGCGACTTCATTATTTTTTTTAGTCTTTTCTGCTAAATACTCAGTAATTCCTAAAGTTTTACCTTTTAAAAAAAATTTTTTTGAAATTGGACCATTAATAAATTTGGATAATTTATTTTGTTTAATAATTTTTAAAGCTATCTCAAAAGAGTTTTCTATATAACCATTAGATTTACTAGAAATTTTTTCAAAACAATTTTTAAACTTATACTCTACATTAATTAGGTTAATTTTTTTATTATCTAATAAGTTAAATTTTTTAAAATTAGGATCAATAGTATTAATCTTATAAAAAAACCCTAATTTCTTCATTTGTTGTTCAAGCAAATTTTTTGAAGCAATAATTATTAAAGGGCTTTTATAATGATGAGCTTGAATACTTTTAAAAAATATTTCTAAAAAAATGCTATTTGGCTCACCTGCAACAATTAATATAGGCTTATAATTCATTTATAAGACTATTAATTTTTATTTTTCCATAAAATATTTTTGAAAATTGCTCTAATTGTTTACTGGTTTCAAATTGAACCATCTTATTTAATTCTTCATTTTCATTTAGCATAACTTTTTCATATTTAATTTCTTCTATTTTTAAAATTAAAAATGAAGAACCCACTTGTATAGGGGATGTATATTGACCAACTTCTAATGTTTTAAATTGTTCTAAAATTTTTGTCGATAATTTTTGCTCTTCTATCCACCCAATTTTACCTCCAAATTTTGAACTCTCCGATATACTATATATATTGGCAGTGTTATTAAATCCAATTTTACCTATACTTTGATTAATATTTTCTAATTTTGTTTCAAAATTTAAGTTATTTTCTTTGTTAAATAAAATTTCTGACAGAGAGTATTTTTTTTGTTTGTTTGTACTTATTAATTTTTTTACTTTTTCTTTTATTTTATTTTTATCAATATTAATTTGACCAATATACCGATCATATATTAATTGATTCCATAATATTTCAATTTCAATTTTTTTTTTAACATAATCTAATGATATGTTATTTTGTTCTAAATATTCCTCGAAATCATTTTTATTAGTAATTTTTAAATTTCTATAAAAATTTTCTAGATAATTATCAATTTTTATATTTATTGTTTCAAGGTCAAAATATTTTGCCAATTCTATTTTTTTTATTTTTTCTCTGAGTGCTGACTCTTTTGAAAGTTCAATTACCCTTTGTTTTTCTAAAGCTTTTAATTCATTATTAAGAGATACCAGATATCGATATTCTTTTTCTATGTCAGTATTTGTTATAATTTCATTATTAATTTTATATACAATGTAAATATTTTCATTGGCGTATGATTTAAAATTCATTATTAGAAATAAACATAAATATAAAATAAATTTTATTTTAGACATTATTTTTTAAAATTTGGAGACGTTGTTTGTCCAAATGGAATTATAGTTAAATTTAAATATATACTTTCATTGGCTTTTAAATCTCTATCTGTATAATAATCTTTATTATATTGTATTGCTGCAATTAAGCAGTCATTTCTGTATTGATACATTAAATTATAAAATTCTGTGGCATTGGTCTTTTTGTTTTCTCTTGTTTCAAAAATAAAGCTATTTGTTTCATTAAAGTTATAGGTAGTTTTATTTGATAAATAGCTATCTTTATTTACATTATTGTTTTCATTGAGATATTCAAAAGTGGTTACAAAATTGTTAATTTTGAATTCATTTTTTAATAATTGATAATTTGCATCTTTTAAATTCTGATCTTGTGAAAACTCATAGTTAATTCTAAAAAAATCATTAGGGTTGTAATTTAGCTCTCCCAATATATCTGAAGTTTTGTTTCCCAGCGAGCTATTTGCAGGTAAATTTTCTTCTTCTTCTAGTCTAAGCACATTAGCTATTTTTAAGTTAAGAACCTCTCTATTAGAAGAATCTGTATTATAAAATTCAGTTCCAAAGCTTAGTGATTCACCTCCCTCAACAGAATCATTTGATCCGAGCCTGTTAAAACCAAAAACATTGTTCACATTAATTCTTCTATCAGAATTTCTTGCATTTTTTGAATTATTTGGACTATATCTGACTGAAATAATGGGTTTGAGTATATTAGAGTAATCACTAGTTTTTTTTTCCATCGGATAAGAAGAGTTAAACTCAATCAAAGTTGCAAATTTTGTATCTAAATTATTTTTATAATTTTTTGAATTTTTACTGTCTGTATTAATATTTTTAAACAAAATATTATAATTATTTTTAAAACCTTTACTAGTAAATCTAGGATTAGAGCTGTAATGAAAGTTATTAACAATAATTTTTTCAAAAACATTAGTATTATAGTTTTTCATGTAGCCATTTGAATTTAAATTAAAGTTTCCTGATGTTAATATATCGGAGAAAAGATCTTTTTTAAGATTGTAGCTGGGAAAAACATATTCATATTTATCTCCATCTGTTACATCGTTTAGATTTTCATAGACTATAAAATCAACTTCTAAACTTAAATCTTTTTTTGTTGCATCAAAATTAATTTTAGAAGTTAAAGTTCCCGTATTATTTATAAGAGGAGAATCTAATTTGTAAGTTTTTAAGTATGTGTCATTAGAAGTAAATTGTAAATTGGCTGTCAAATCTACATTTTCAAAATAACTTGAATTTAATTTTTTTTGGCTATTTGAAAAAAAATGACTTTGAAAAGAATTATCTTTTTTACTTAACATGCTTAAATCAATAGTGTGTTTTGTTGTTGCATTAACCTCTCTATATTCAGATTGTGCAAGTATTTTATTTGCTGAATAAAGTCGTGGACTAAATGTTAAATCTCTATTATTAGAAAGCGCATGAAAATAGGGAATTTTAAATGCTGAGCCAGTGGAATTAGTTCCAGTAAAAGAAGGTGTCAAAAATCCAGATTGTCTTTTTACAGTTGGATCAGGATGAAAAAATTTTGGAAAATAAAAAACTGGCTTATCATAAATTTTTAACCATGCGTTTTGATAATTTATTGTCTTTTTTTTTTTATCATGTGTAATTTTTGAAGCTAAAAGTTCCCAAGGTGGGCAATCATCGTTATTTTTACAGGTTGTAAAAACACCTTTTTCTATAATAGTTTTATCGTTGTCACTTTTAATGGTTTTGCCTTTTAATCTTGGATCGCTGTTTTTATTCAAATTATTAAGATCTAAAGATATATCCTTCCCAATTAACTTATTAGTCAATAAATTTATATATGCTTTTTCAATATAATATTTATTTTTTTGAGCATCTAAAATATTTGCTTTAGAGATTTTTAATAAATTATTATCTAAACTATAAGTAAATTTTTCTGTAATAATATTATTTCTAGTTTTATCATAAATAGAGGACCTAACGTTTGAAGAAATTTTTTCCTCTATTTTATTATAAACAACTCTTTCAGAATTAAATGTAGCAACGTTTGTTAGGTCATTAATTTCAACGTTTCCTATTGCCACAATTAACGAAATTTTTTGGTCGTAGATTAATTTATCCGCATTAATTTCTATATTTTTTTTAGACAAAATAACCTTTGCTTTATTAGCAATCAAAATTGATGTGGTTCTGTCAAATTTAAAACTTTGACCATCAATTTTTATATTAGAGGATTCAGAGTATGCTGAACCTGCTCCAGCATTTATAGTATTACCATTATTTGTAATATCTAAATCTGAAGTGCTAAAGATAATTTCGTTTGCATAAACTTTATTATGAATAACTAAAACTATACAAAAAAATAAAAATATTAAAAATTTTGAGTTATTTTTCATTTAACCTAATTGTTCCAATTAAAATAATGAGTATCAATATCACAAATGGAAAATATGTTGATAATATAATTGGTATTTTACCATTTTCGCCCATTAAATAAGATAAATAGGATAAATAATAAATAACCACTGAAAGTAATATACCTAACAATAAATGAAAAATAATAGAGGTATTTCTTTTATTATTAAACATTATTATCGAAGAAAAAATTGTCATGATTGAGATAAACAATGGAAGAGAATAAAGTTTATGCAAGTGAATATTGACCTCTCTAGTAGAATTTCCTAAGAATTCGTAGTCATCTCTTAATTCTAATAATTGAAAAATATTTAAAGAATACAAATTATCAAATAAACTGTTTATTTTTTTAATATCAAAGTGTGTTTTAATTAAATATTCTTCCTCTAGTTGGATAGTTTTATTATCTCTAAAAAATAATGGCTTAGTTAAAATCCATTCATAACTCGAAATATCAATTTTTTCAGAATTAATTAAATTAATTAATTGAAAGCTTTTATCAAACTGATGAATCGAAACATTGATTAATGAATTATTTAATATTTTATCTGCATTAACAATATATATTTTATTATCAATCTCATCTTTAATCCAAAGACCACTATCTTTAATAACAGCCAAATATTTATCATCATTTGAGTATGAGTTTTTTGTTTCAAAGTAAATAAACTGTAATTTAGATGATATGGTATAAAATATAGCTATTAAAATAAAACCAAACAGAAGAGATGTAAAAAATAATGTTATTAAAATTCTGAGATTACTTAATCCATTAATCTTTAAGATTTCAAGCTCATTTCTATCAATTATATCAAGAAAGAAAAATTGGGTTCCAATTAGAAAAATAAAAGGAAAGATTTCAAAAAGAGTAGCAGGCGTATTTAGGATGCTTAATATTATTGGAAAAAATATGCTTGTCTGAAGATCTTTAAAAAAATTAATTTCTTCAAACAAATTAAGAATAAAGATCAATGTAAAGAAAATTAAAAAAATATTTAAAATTTTTTTTGAAAAAAGTAATATTAGGTAAAGTTCAAAAGTTTTAATCATCAATAATTTTTCCTTGATCTAATGTATGCAAAAAAGTTAAAGCAAAAAATTGAAAAAAGTGGAAAAATTATAAAAAAATATTGTCCAAACATATTATAAGATGAGTATCTTAAAGAAATTTCAGAAATAATTATAACTATAATACCAATAAAAAATATTATATATTTATAAAGTGTAAATTTTTTATTTTCTTTTGATATAAATAAAATAAGACATGCTATTGAGGACAGTAGAAGCAAGTATGTAGGTTTATAAAACCTTTTAAAAAGCTCTTCTTTAATATTTGTGATGATATTTTTATTGCAAGTTAAAATCTCACTTTTGAATTGATCTAGCTTGTCTTGCTTGTAGTAATTTAAACACTTTATTAAAAGTCTATTGGTTAATTCCTGAATTTTGGGATAAAAAGTACTTTTACCTCCGTACTTAGTTAAATTAAAATCTATGCTATCAAACGAAAAACTGTTTTTTTTAAGGTCTCCTATATTAACTATGTTTCCATTTGATAGCTCTAGATATTTTTTATTTCCCAAATTTTTTATAAAGCCTTTATTCGCATAAATAACTCTAGATTTAGCGCCACCTTCCTTGAGAAAAATATTATTATACACCCCTTTTGGTTTTTCTGAATCAATAAATATAGTTAGATTTTTTACTACATCTATGAATTTACCTTCTTGAAAAAGTGAAGGAAAAAAATCAATATTAGAATTTCTTATAAAATTACGAGCCTTATCCTGACTACTTGGTGAAATATAAGCTCCAATGATTAATTGAAAAATTAAAAAAATTAATGAAAAACCCATAATTATTTTGGTAAATTGAAATCTACTTATGCCTGCGGTCCAAAAGACGATTAATTCATTTTTTAATTCGTATCTATTAATTTGATAAAACAAAGAAACAAAGAAAACAAAAGGTAAGATTCTATGAATAATTTTAGGAAAATTAAATAGAGTATATGAAAGATACACTTTAAAGCTATGTCCATCTTCCGTTATAAAGTCTAGATAGTTAACTGCTTGAATTACCCATACAATCAAACCTAAAGACAAAGACATTAATAAAAAAAAAAAGAGCGTATCCTTTAAAAAATGAGTAAATATTAATTTTTTCATTGTAATATAATAAATTTATTCATATATAGCACTCAACTCGTTTAGAGTGTATTTAAATTTATGACAGTTCAAATCAATTATAAAAACACTGGTTCAAAAAAAAATTTAACTAATCTTGTATTATTCGTTGATGAAAACTTCAATATTGGAGGTATTAAGAAATATATTTCAAATTCTGAATTTTCATACATAGCTGATTTGCTAAAAGGTAGTGACTTCAAAAAAAATTTACTTTTTTTTGAAGTTAATTCAACAAAAAAAATATTTTTAGTGTCTATCAAGAAAGGTGTAAAAATATTAGATATAGAAAATTTGGGAGCTAATTTTCATAGTTATATTAATTATGATAAGAAAAATGATTATTTTATAAATTCAGACACAGTCGATAGTAAAATAAAAAATTTTGTAGGTTATTTTTTACATGGACTAAAATTAAAATCATATGAATTTAATATTTACAAATCACAAAAAAATAAAAAAATTGTTTCAATTAATGTTATTGGAAATAAGAATAAGATATCTACTCAAGACCATTTAAGATTTAAAGCTCTAGAGGAAGGAAGTTTTTTTGCAAGAGACCTTGTATCAGAACCAGGAAATATCTTACACCCAGATGAATATGCAAAAAGAATAAATACACTTAAAAAATTTGGATTAAAAATAAATATATATGATGAAAAAAAATTAAAAAAGCTTGGAATGAATGCTTTACTTGGTGTAGGACAAGGAAGTATTCGAGGATCATACCTTGTAACAATGGAGTGGAATGGAGCAAAAAATAACTCTAATCCTTTAGCTTTTGTTGGAAAAGGAGTTTGTTTTGATACTGGTGGTTACTCGTTAAAACCAGCAAAGTTCATGGAAGACATGACTTATGATATGGCAGGTTCTGCTACAGTTGTGGGATTAATGAAAAATTTGGCATTAAGAAAAGCAAAAATAAATGCTGTTGGTGTTGTGGGGCTTGTTGAGAATATGGTGAGCGGAAATGCTCAAAGACCGGGTGACATTGTTAAATCTTACAGTGGTAAAACAATAGAAATATTAAATACAGATGCTGAAGGTAGATTGGTTTTGGCTGATGCTTTAACTTTTACTGAAAAAAAATTTAAGCCTAAATTTATGGTTGATTTGGCAACTTTAACTGGCGCTATAATAGTTTCATTGGGCTCTGAATATGCTGGCTTATTTTCAAACGATGATAAATTGTCAAAACAATTATTAGAAGCAGGTGACAAAGTTGAAGAAAAATTATGGAGAATGCCTTTACATAAAAACTTTGACAAACTTATAGATTCAAAAAATGCAGATATGCAAAATATTAATTATGTAGGTGGCGCAGGATCTACAACTGCAGCACAGTTTTTACAAAGATTTATTTTAAATAAAACACCTTGGGCTCACTTAGATATAGCTGGCATGGCATTTTCAAAATATGGTGGTGCTTTAAATTCAGGTGGAGCAACTAGTTATGGAGTAAGATTATTAAACCAACTAATAGAGGATAATTATGAGTAATACAGAGCAAACACTATCAATCATTAAACCAGATGCGGTGGAAAGAAATTTAGATAATGAAATCAAAGAAATGTTTATAAATAAAGGTTTCAAAATTGTTAAAGATAAAAAAATTCAGATAGCAAAAGCTGAAGCAGAACAATTTTATAAAGTTCATGAAACAAAACCTTTTTATAGTGATTTATGTGCTTATTTGTCATCAGGACCGATAGTTGTGATGGTTCTGGAGAAAGAAAATGCAGTTTTAGGAAACAGAGAATTAATGGGTGCGACTAAACCTGAGGATGCTGCAGAAGGAACTATAAGAAAAAAATATGGAATTTCTATTGATAAAAATTCTGTCCATGGTTCAGATAGTGTTGAAAACGCTAAAATTGAGATTGATTTTTTCTTTAAAGACTAATTATATATTTTTTTTATAGCCGTAGGGTAGAGTTTATGCTCTTGTCTTAGAACTTTTTTAGCTAAAGAGGTAGGGGTTTCTTTTTTTGAAATTTTAACTTCTTTTTGTAAAATTACTTTTCCAGAATCGAGTTTAGCTGTTACAAAATGAACAGTACAACCAGCTACCTTGTCTTTATTTTGTATAGCTTTAATGTGTGTATTAAGCCCTTTGTATTTTGGTAGTAAAGAAGGATGTATATTAACTATTTTTCCGCTAAACTTTTTAATAAAATTTTTAGATAAAATCTTCATAAAACCGGCAAGGCAAATAAATTTTATATTTTCTTTGTTTAATAAATCTAATATTTTTGCTTCAGCTGTTTTATAATTTTTAAAGCTTGATACGTATTTTTTGATATTAAATTGATTTGAAAATTTTAATCCTTTGGCTTCCGAAGTATTCGAAAAAATTAAATCTATAGATATAGGAGAATTTTTTATTTTAGAAAATTTTATTAAATTTTTTAAATTACTTCCAGTTCCAGATATAAAAACTGCTGTTTTAATCTTTTTAAGACCAGTCAATTTTACCATTAAGTTTAACTTTATTTTTTCCTGTGGTTATTTTTCCAATAACATAGGGTGTAAATTCTTTTGTAAAAAATTTAGTAATTTTATTTAAGTTTTTAGGGTTAATTATTAAACAAAAACCAACTCCACAATTGAATGTTTTTAACATTTCTTTGTTATCAATGTTATTTTGTTTCAACCATTTAAAAATTTTTTTTGTTTTAATTTTATTTAGATCTATATCAGCGACTAATTTATCTGGAATAACTCTCTTAATATTATCTGCTAATCCACCGCCTGTAATATTTGCACACCCATTTAAAAGATTGTTATCAATTAAATTTAAAACTTCTTCCACATAAATTTTTGTAGGTCTTAGTAATTCTTTTTTTAAAAATGAATTATTTTTTAAATTAATTTTTTTATTTTTTAGAACATGCCTGACTAAAGAGTAACCATTTGAATGAACACCACTTGATGGTATAGCCAACACTAAGTCATTTTTTTTTATATTTTTTTTTGCTAATATTTTTTTTTCATCAACCAAACCTACTGCAAAACCTGCTATGTCAAATTTACCTTTTTCATAGGTACCTGGCATTTCTGCTGTTTCACCACCAACTAATTCACAGTTTGAAATTTTACATCCTCTTACTATTCCTTTGAGGATTGATTTTAATTTATTTAAATCAATTTTATTAATAGAAATATAATCTAAGAATAAAAGTGGTTTTGCTCCTTGAACAATGAGATCGTTTACGCTCATAGCAACTAAATCAATACCAATTGTGTCATATTTATTAAGTAAATTTGCTATTTCTACTTTTGTACCAACGCCATCCGTACAAGCTACAATTTTAGGATTTTTAAGATTTTTTGGGATATTTGTTATTGAGCCGAAGCCCCCAATGTTATTAAACTTTTTTTTGCCTTTATTATTTGATGATATTGACGATATAAATTTAACAAAATTATCAGCAGCATTTATGTTTACACCACTTTTTTCATAGGTAAATTTTTCATTTTTCATTAGTATAATATATGCAAATAATTAATAAATTTTATAAATTAGTGAATGTATATATTTATTTTATTTTATTCTCTCTATTAATAGTATTTTTTTCCACAACATATTCGAATGCAAATGCATTTAAGGTATCTGATATTGAAATATCTTCTCCATTTGAGCTAAATTTTGAAAAAAATAGTGTAATTGATATCGGGTTTCAAACTTCTTTTTCTAATTTGATTTCAATGATTACAACCTCTGGTGATAGAAAAAAGATAAAAAATATTCCATTAAGAGAACTTAAGGACATGATCGATTCTTTTACTATTAGCGATGAAAAATTTATAAATAATAAGTATTTTGCAAATTTAGAAACAACATTTAATAAAAAAAAAATTTTTAAATTTTTAGAAAATAAAAATATATTTCCTTCAATACCCAAAAGAAATAAGGTTTTATTATTTCCTATCCTTGTAGAAACTAAAGATAATAATATTTATCTTTTTAATAATAATATTTTTTACGATAGATGGAATGAACAAAAAAATTCTTATGATTTATTAGATTATTTATTACCAAGTGAAGATATCGAAGATTTGATAGAATTACAAAAAACATCCAAAGACATCGAAACTTATGATTTTTCAAATTTAATTAATAAATATGACATTGAAGATAATATAATTTTAATAATATACAAAGAAAGTAACATTATAAGAACACTCTCAAAAGTTAATTTAAACAATACTTTGAAAATTCAAAATAAGATCTATCCAAAAATAGACATTATAAATGAGGATGACTTTTCGAATATTGTTAAAAGTTTAAAACAACTTTACGAAGATCAATGGAAAAAAAATAACGAAATTAATACATCAATAAAACTTCCTATAACAATATCTATTAATTCTAAAAAACCTAAAAAAATTATAGAATTGGAAAAGGCGCTTTATAGTATAGATCTAGTTTCTGACTTTAATATCTTGAATTTTAACAGTGAGAGTATTCAGTATAAAATTACTTATAATGGTACACCTAATATTTTTTTAAATGATATGAGAAAAAAGAACCTTGAATTAGAAATGAAAAATAATATGTGGACATTAAAATGAAAAGTTTAAATCAATTATTATTAGATTTTGATTATGACCAAAACTTTAAAGACGATGATTTTTATGTTGGAAAAAGTAATTTTTATGCTTTTGAAATGATTAATAAATGGCCAAAATGGGAAAAAAATTTTTTAAATATTAATGGTAAAAAATTTTCAGGCAAAACCCATTTAGTAAATATTTTTTTGAAAAAATTTAACGGTATTAGGATTGATGTTAATTCATTAAATGATGAAAACCTTAAATCTATTAAACCATACCAAAATATAGTTTTAGAGGATTTAAATTTAAATAT
>Ga0222670_1000462_pt1 | contig 17465 bp, 17 predicted proteins | sample AntAcemetagen732_FD_181148 | JGI IMG/M metagenome (GOLD analysis project Ga0222670, IMG submission 181148) | Saline water microbial communities from Ace Lake, Antarctica - #732 | ecosystem: Environmental > Aquatic > Non-marine Saline and Alkaline > Saline | place: Antarctica: Ace Lake... | reverse complement strand
TTACCGATACTTGTATCCCAGAAGAGGAAGCTTTTAGAAGGCTTCAGAAACATATTTACAAAATATGGAAGGATGCAGAAGTTGCTGGAGAACGTTATTTTCCACATGAATTTATGTATAAAATGCTCTTTTCAGGGGTCTTAGAGGAATACTATGAAATTGATCTAAAAGACTCTTGGATGTATGCAGCAGCAGAAAAGAATTTGCCTATTGTTTGTCCTGGTTGGGAAGACAGTACCATGGGGAATATCTTTGCCTCTTATGTGCTCAAAGGCGAATTAAAAGCCAGCACTGTAAAATCTGGTATTGAATACATGACTTTTTTAGCAGATTGGTACACAGATAATTCTGAAAACGGTATTGGATTCTTCCAAATTGGCGGAGGGATTGCAGGAGATTTCCCTATTTGTGTGGTGCCTATGCTCTACCAAGATATGGAAAGAACAGACACGCCATTTTGGAGTTATTTTTGTCAGATCAGTGATTCTACCACAAGTTATGGGTCTTATTCTGGTGCGGTACCCAACGAGAAAATTACATGGGGTAAATTAGATATAGACACCCCAAAGTATATTATAGAGAGTGACGCTACCATTGTAGCCCCATTAATCTTTGCTTACCTTTTAGATTTATAGCCATGCAACAGCCATTAAAACGTGTCATTGTAGATTTTAAAAAACTCACTCCAGAAGTTTTAAAGCTTTTGGTAGAGAAGTATCCTTATGGGTATGATGACCTTAATATTATTAGCTTTAAAAATGCTTCAGGAGAAAACATTCAGGCGGTGGAAGTGTCTACAGAAGACACTAAATACCTGGTAAAGATTAGCGCCAAGTTGGAAAAGACCATGGCCAATTATTACGAAGATGATTATGAAGATTTTGACGACAATGATCCAGACGCTATTCCAGATATTGATTTAGAAGAAGTCTCAGAAGACTAATGATGTACTCTGTTATAGCCCTTCAAATAGCCCCTAGTTTTAATATTAGGCAATGCAAGCAAAAACTCGCATTGCCCATATTATTTACAGATTCCGATGAACTTTTCATGTCCAACGGCACAGAAAAATTTGTCTATGTTTTTCAATATGGGGTAATGGCCTTTTTTAACCACAGCACCCAAGAAATTAACACAATTATAGAGCAGCTTAATCCCGAAGCTACCCCATGGCAGGAGCAGGATTTAAAGGAAACCATTCGGATTTTTGTGGCAGAAGGGGTGCAAAAAGTTGCCTTTGACAGGGTCACCCTCGCTCACTTTGATCCAGAAGCCATTAGATTGGTCATGTTAAATACATCCCAGTCTGTGGCGCTAGACCAGTATTTAGAAATTACCGATCAGTTGCTTGCAGAGACCAATAAATACACTAAATCTCTTGAATTAAAAGGAAAATTAGATATTTCAGGGATTAAATTGAAACGTTTTATTGGTAAAGTATTAAATATTAAGAACCAGATTTCTGAGAACCTCTATATTTTTGATTCTCCGGATATTACTTGGGAAAATGAATCTTTAAATACTTTAAATATAGCCTTAAAGCAGACTTTTGATTTAAAAGACCGCTACAGGTATATTAATGAAAGAACGGCCATTATTAAAGAAGACTTGGAGCTCTTTAAAGATATTATGGAGCACCGAGAGAGCAGTAAATTAGAATGGATTATTATTCTTCTAATCCTGGTAGAGGTGGTGGATCTTTTTGTGATTAGACTATTAAAATTATTCTAGCTGCTTTAGAATTAAGGCATCGGCCGGAGGCCAAAAAAAAGAAAAAAATGCAAGATTTAAATGTAATTGGAAGTGAAGAGTGGTGTGTGTTTGGAGCCTTGGGTATTCCAGCCATCAAAGCTAGGGTAGACTCTGGCGCTAAAACATCTTCCATTCAGGCAGCCAACGCCAAAGTAGTTGGTCGTGAGGGACAAGAGTATGTGAAATTTGAAATTAACCCCATTCAAGACAACAGGAGTATTAACATACAATGCGAAGCTAAATTAGTAGACAGGAGAACGGTCAGAAGTTCTTCAGGAATAGCAGAGGAACGTTTTGTGATTAAAACACCTGTAACTATTGGCGTAGACACTTTTGATATTGAGTTGACCTTAGCCAATAGAGACACTATGGAGTTTAGAATGCTTCTGGGAAGAGAGGCTTTAAATGGCCGTTATATGGTAAATCCTGCAGATTCCTTTTTGCAAAAAGAGTTTTCAGAAGAAGAGGTGAGTACCAAGTATGCCCCTTATATGAAAGCTAAAACAGGCCTAAAAATAGCCCTTTTGGCCAGTAATCCAAACCTGTATTCCAACAAGCGAATTATGGAGGCTGGTGAGGCTAGAGGACACGAAATGGTGTTTCTAAATGTGGAACACTCTTATATGAAGTTAGACGCCAACTCTCCTGAAATTAGATATAGGGGCGGGAATATCCTCAATGAATTTGACGCTATTATTCCTAGAATAAAGCCTGCGGTGACTTTTTATGGATGCGCCCTAATTAGACAGTTCGACAATTTAGGGGTGTTCTGTTTAAATACAGCTGAGTCCATTACACAATCTAGGGACAAATTGTTTGCCTCTCAATTGTTTGCCAAGTTTGACATTCACATTCCCATCACTGGTTTTGCCAAGTCTCCTCTAGACACCAAAGACCTCATTAGAATGGTTAATGGGGCTCCTTTAATCATTAAGCTTTTAGAGAGTACCCAAGGAAAAGGGGTTGTTTTGGCAGAGACCAATAAGGCGGCAGAAAGTGTTATTAATGCTTTTAAAAGTGTACAAACCAACATACTGGTTCAAGAATTTATTAAAGAAGCCAATGGCCAAGACATTCGTTGTTTTGTGGTAGATGGCAAGGTAGTGGCTTCTATTCAAAGACAGGCAGAAAAAGGTGAATTTAGGGCCAATATTCATCAAGGAGGAAAGGCTTCTATTGTGAAAATTACCGCAGAAGAAAAAAAACTAGCCATTAAGGCGAGTAAAGTACTCAACTTGGCAGTTGCTGGGGTAGATATTATTCGCTCCAATAAAGGGCCTTTGTTGTTGGAGGTGAATTCCTCACCTGGTTTAGAAGGCATTGAAAACGCTACGGGGAAAGACATTGCCAATACCTTAATTACGGCCATTGAAAAGAAACTTAAGTTTAAGTCTGCTTTTGCTATGTAGTGGGGCTTCACTGCCTACCGGGCGGGTATTCTAAGAAGCATTCAGCTTTTTTTGCTTTAAGGGGTGTTAGCTTAGGTGCAGTAACATGTCTTTTACCATGTCTTCCAAGTAAAATTGGGGTTTCCATTGCCAATCTTTTTGAGCTTCTATATCTGAGACGCTTTCTGGCCAGCTGTCTGCAATGGCTTGTCTAAAATCTGGCGCGTAACTGATTTGAAATTCAGGCCGCTGTTTTCTAATGGCATGAGCCAATTCCTGAGGGTTAAAACTCATAGCGCTCACATTGTAAGCCATGCCTTTTTTTAGGGTACTAGATTCGCTTTCCATGATGGATAATGTGGCGCGTATGGCGTCTTCCATATACATCATTGGCAGCGTAGTTTCTGGAGATAAAAAACTTTCATAGGCACTGTCTTCTATGGCTTTGTGAAAAATATCTACGGCATAATCTGTGGTCCCACCTCCAGGCTGAGTTTTCCAACTAATCAGTCCCGGATACCTCAGAGACCTGACGTCTACTCCATATTTAAGGTGGTAGTATTGGCACCAACCTTCTCCTGCTAATTTACTCATCCCATATACACTACTCGGCACCATTATACACTGTTGTGGGGTATTTTTCTTAGGGGTATCTGGCCCAAAGACGGCAATACTAGAGGGCCAGAATATTTTTGATATTTTTTTGTCTTTTGCCAAATTCAATACATGAAACAAGGTATCCATATTGAGGGACCAAGCTTTCATAGGTAATTTCTCTGCAGTGCCACTTAACATGGCGGCCATTAAATAAACAGTCTCAATTTCATAGTGCATGATCAGGTCTTCTAAAGCGTGCAAATCCGTTGCATCTAAAATTTCAAAGGGCCCAGCATTCATCACAGCGTCATCTGTAGCCCTAATGTCACTAGCCACTACATTATCTACTCCATGTTGTTCTCTTAATGCTATGGTGAGTTCTGTACCAATTTGCCCGCAGGCCCCTAGAATAAGTATTTTATGGTGCATATTGTATTATTTTAAAGCGGAGTAAAGATACCCTTTTATTAATTTGCGTATCTTTCACAGATGAAAAAAACAGTCATTTTTTTAGCCTTAATGGGGCTGTTTTCCTGCGGTGAAAAGCAAGTAGACAAACAAGAAGAAACGGGGACCAATTTGTCCTTAGATTATTCAGATTTGCCGGAATTTAGTCCTTTGTCTGTTACATCAGACTCTATTGTTAATGAATGGCCTGCTTTTGACGCCCTTGACCAGAGAATGGGCGCTTTAAAATCAGTAATTTCATTGCCTGATTTAAAAATGTTGGTTGCAGAATTAATTGAAAAAGAGGGCGCTATTCTCAAAGATGGTTACCCGGAAGATTTTAATACTCCAGAGGTGAAAAGCAGGCAGCGATTGCTGCGCACTTATTTGCTAAAGACCCAAGCATTAATGAACCAATCACAAGACCCTAAGGCAGCTACCCTTGAAACTATTGCCGCATATAATGCCTTAAAAGAACAACTTAACAGACATACTGTTGCACCAGTGAATTTAAATGATTTTAAAGATGAATAATTGTAGCTTTTTACCTTATTTGACCATGGCTATTTTTTGCCTTTCCATAGGGGTTTCTGCCCAAGGAACTGCAACATTAACTTCAGCGCCTACAGTGGTTCAAACGGCTTCTAAAGTAATAGACGCCTGGCATTTGGCTGCCGCTGATGCAGATTTTGATCAGTACTTTTCCCTCATGACCAAAGAAGGTGTTTTTGTGGGTACAGATGCTGGTGAACATTGGGAGAATAAGGCGTTTAAGTCCTTTTCAAAGCCCTATTTTAATGCGGGCAAGGCCTGGTCTTTTACTTCCTTAGAACGGCATATTTTTCACAATGACAGCGCCGTTTGGTTTGACGAGTTACTGGATACTCAAATGGGAATTTGTAGGGGATCTGGGGTGTTGGAACTTGAAGACGGTCAGTGGAAAATAGCCCATTATGTATTGTCTATCGCAGTGCCTAATGATCAGGTTTCCAAGTTATTGGAATTAAAAAAAGCCCAAGACAGCATTTCAATCATGCATCTCAAGGGCTTAAAGCATTAAATAATTTTGGTATAGAATTTAAGAGAGCTCTTTGTCTCTTGTCTTGGTTTTAAATTTAAGAGCGGTTTTAATCTCTTGTCTTGGTTTTAAACCATGTCTTTTAATTCGTTCTTTATGACGGTACTTAGTTTAGTCTTTAGGCGTTTCTTCTGGAACGACCAATCTAGATTCAAGGGCTTGCTTGCTCAGACTGGCTAAATTAAAGTTTGGAGATAACACTAAGGCCCTATCTATTAAAGCTATGGCTTCTTTAATTCTCTCTTTATCTGTGTTGTAAATTACCAGGGCTTCTAAGTGGAAAAAAGCAGATTTTAAGGCTACCTCATAGGGCTGTTGCCTTTCGTAAAAAGCGTATTTCATGTCTGCCTTTGTCATGGCTTGTCCTTCCTTAATAGTAACCATTGCACCACTGTTGTCTCCTGTGACTATTTTTAAGTCAGATAACTCATATAACAAATAAGCACTGGGGTTTCTTTTGGCCAATTCTTCAAAATGCTCTAGGGCTCTTTTGGGTTGCTCAATGGCTTTTAAAGAGATGGCTTTTACTTGGACGGCTAAATCTGAGTCTTCCCCCAAGCGTTCAATACCCAATAAATTTAAGGCTTGCATGTGTTGGTTGTTGCTGCTGTATATGTAGGCTAAGGTGTCTCTTCTAGCGGCATTTGGCGCTATTACATTTAAGTGCGTTAAGGCTTGAATAATTCCGTTAATATCTCCTTGGGTGCGCATTTGTTTATAAAATGCTTTGTAGTGATTTTCTAATGAAGATTGGTCTTGTGCTTTCAAAGCGGTCCCAGAAAGTATTAAAATTAGGACTAGTAATTTTTTCATGAAATTGTTGTTAGGTTATTTCTAATAGGATTAGGGACTAAAACTAACTATTTTTTTTCAATTTATAATAGGGCTTTGTCATAAGTAAATCCCAAAAAAACTTTTGATTGAATTAGGCGGTCTAGAGGCTGCGCTGCTTCCATAAAAATGGGTGGTGGTATATTTAATTGTAGCGCTTTATTGTTGTAGAAATCTACTTTTTTGATTTTTTGCGGAAATACCCCATTGACCAAAGTAGGAGGATCTGCTACTTGAGAAAGGACCCAAATTAATTTTACCGCGTCTTGTTGGTGAATTAGGTTGGCGGCTTTATTGCCTCCTGAAATAGCCGTTCTGCCACTTAAAGACCTAGTGGGATCTCGGTCTGCCCCTACGAGGCCAGCGAGCCTGATGGTGGTTTTTTTGTGGGGTAGTGTAGCTATAATTTTTTCTGCGGCTAAAAGTTTTTGTGCCCGCTCTGTGTCTGCGGTCCACTGACTTAGCTCAGAATAAGGACCTCCACTATTGGGATAAACTCCTGTAGATGAGGTGTAAATGACTTGGCAATTTTTGGGCAGTACTTTTAAAAGGTCTTTAGACAGGGATTTCATATGGTCTATGAAGGCATTATTTTCAACTCCCCTGAGTTGTGGTGGAACACTGATTAGAAGCAGGTCTAGGTTTTTAGTAAAATCGTGTGACAAAGCTGCTGCGCCTAGTTCAAATTTAAAAGGCTTAATACCCAGTGTTTCTAAACCACCCATTTTTTCTAATGATCTTCGGGTGCCCTTAACCAACCAGTTGTGCTGAATAAAATAATGTGCTACGGCACTTCCCAGCCACCCGCAACCAATAATTCCTAATACCTTTTGTGTCTCTTTTGAGGTATTCATACCAGGTATTTTTAAGAAATGAGTTTTAAATATTTTTTAAAAATACCACTTATTCTATTGGTTTAAGGCAGAAGTGATTTTGTTTTTTTGGTCCCGACCTTTAAATGAATTGCTTAAATAAAATTGCGAAGGAATTATTTTTTAACTATATTAAACTGATTATTAAAGGGTTGCATTATGGGTATTAAAAGTTTTCAAGGCGTTAGACAAGTTCAAAAGGAAGGTGTAAAAGAGGCTATTTTAGTATCTGATTATATGACCACCTCACTCATTACATTTTCTCCTACTCAGTCTATTTTAGAGGTTATGGAATGTTTTGCCAAATTCCCAATCTCTGGAGGGCCTGTGCTCAATGACAAAAAGGAATTGGTGGGCATTGTCTCCGAGGCAGATTGTATGAAACAGATTTCTGAAAGCAGGTATTTTAACCTGCCAATATTAGATAAAAGCGTGGCTTCTTTTATGTCTAAAGAAGTGGAGACTATAGATGCTTCTGCTTCAATTTTTGACGCAGCAACAATTTTTCATAGCAACAGCAGGAGAAGACTCCCTGTTTTAAAAGACGGAAAGTTGGTAGGCCAAATTAGTAGGAAAGACATTGTTATTGCTGCACTGAAACTCAGTAGCCAACAGTGGAAAAAACAATAATTTTTGCTGAACAATAGTGTCAATTCTATTTGGATGCATAGTCCTCATTTTTATTTGGATATATAGTCCTCATTTTTATTTGAATATATATCCCGTATTCTTATTGGGTATATATCCCTTATTCTTATTGGGTGCATACCCCTTATTCTTATTTGGATGCAGGTGTTTCATTTAAATTTTTGCACCACCACAAACAAATCTGGCGCTATTTTTAAATACCCCAGATCATAGATAAAATAATAGTCATTCCCTTTCTGGGTTTTATAAATAGATGTAAAAAGGTCAAAGAAGAACACTTTGTAAATTAAATTGCTTTTTGTGATTCTTCCTTTTCCACCAACTAAAGTAACTTCTGCTAAAATGCGATAATTTTTTTTGAGTCGTCTGTTGGTATTTCTCACCAGTGAATTGTAGGGTGAGTTTTTAGTATTGTGAAATTCGTTTCTGCAAGCATCTCCACAGAATTTTTTATCACTTCTTCCTTTAATTTTCTCTTTACAGCAAAGACATGCTTTTTCCATGTTAGATGATTAAGTAAGTTGCGTCTTAAAAAGAAAGGGTCTTATAAAGTTAGTGTTTTTTCTCTTGCGGCCATAAAACGCCATGAGCCCCATTAATTTTTAAACGTTTACAAACGACTGTAAATGACTATAAATATTTTTATACCGGCTATAAGGAGATGTGGCTGTTAGGTTTGTAGGGTGAAAGGGATAAAGCTTCAAGGGCAGTCCTTTTATTAACCTTATAAATTATATATATTATGAAAGCAATCAGAAACAAAGTTCAGTTAATTGGTAATCTAGGGGTGCAACCAGAGTTAAAGACCTTAGAAAGTGGCAAAACAGTGGTCAATTTCTCTATGGCGACCAATGAAAAATTCAGAAATCAAGAAGGGGTTTTAATTAAGGACACTCAGTGGCATTCCATTGTTGCCTGGGGGAAAACAGCAGAAATTATTGCTCAGTATGTAACCAAGGGTCAGGAAATTGCCATTGAAGGAAAACTTACCCATAGAACCTATACCTCTCCCGAAGGGCAGACTAAGTACAAATGAGAAGTACTGTGTACTGAGGTGCTGTTGTTGCAAAACAAAGGCGTTCAAATAGATTAATTAAACCCTGTCAAAAGCATTTTATATGTAATTGCAGTTAAAAAAATAAAGCCCGCTTTAGTGGGCTTTATTTATAGGTGAATTTAGCCGCTTTTAATTGCGGTCTTTTGGCCTACTTTACGTTAACTGATTACCGCACCATCTGCCACCCCATCTTCATCTGGGTTTACAAATACCAATTTGCCTGATTTTTGTTCCGTCATAAGAATCATTCCCTGACTTTCTACACCTCTTAATGCTCTTGGCGCGAGGTTTACTAGTACGGTCACTTTTTTACCCACCACTTCTTCTGGACTAAAGTGTTCTGCTATTCCAGAAACTATGGTTCTAGTGTCTAAGCCAGTTTGGACTTGGAGCACCAATAATTTTTTCGCTTTTGGCATTTTCTCAGCAGCTAGAATGGTGCCTGTTCGCAGGTCTAATTTGCTAAAACCTTCAAAGCTAGAAGTTTCTTTTTGAGGAACTACAGTAGTTTCCATAGCGGCGTTATCTATTTTTGTTTGGTTTAATTTTTCTACTTGGGCGTCTATTTCACTGTCTTCAATTCTTCTAAAAAGAAGCTGTGCCTCATTTATGATATGACCGCTAGGAAGTAGGGCTTCTTTCTCAGCAACATCTTTCCAAGATAAGTTTAAAGGGGCTAAGTGTAGCATCTCATTGAGCTTATTTGCGGTGAATGGTAAAAAAGGCTCCGATAATACTGCCAAAGCAGCAGCGATTTGTAAACTGACATACATAATCGTTTCCACTCTTTTTGGGTCTGTTTTAACAAGTTTCCAAGGTTCGTTGTCAGCCAAGTATTTATTTCCGAGCCTTGCTACTTGCATCAATATACCGCTGGCTTCTCTAAACCTGTATTTTTCAAGAGAGTTGGTAATAGTGGCAGGAAATTCTTTTAATGCAGCAAGGGTTTCTAAGTCTATAGTTTCTAAATGGCCTGGTGAGGGTACTTTGCCTTGATAATATTTTTGCGTCAATACAACCCCTCTATTGATGAAGTTTCCTAGAATAGCAACCAATTCATTGTTGTTTCTAGCTTGAAAGTCTTTCCAAGTAAAATCGTTGTCTTTTGATTCTGGTGCATTTGCTGTGAGGGTATATCTCAATACATCTTGTTGGTCTGGAAAGGCTTCAAGGTATTCGTGTAGCCAAACGGCCCAGTTTTTAGACGTAGAAAGTTTTTGACCTTCTAAGTTTAGAAATTCGTTGGCAGGAACATTTTCTGGTAAGATGTAATCACCATGTGCTTTAAGCATTGCAGGGAAAATAATACAGTGAAAAACAATATTATCTTTTCCTATGAAATGGACCAATTTAGTGTTTTCATCCTTCCAGTAAGGTTCCCAGTCCTTATTGTTTTTTGCTGCCCATTCTTTAGTGGCGGAGATATAGCCTATAGGTGCGTCAAACCATACATACAGTACTTTTCCTTCTCCTCCTGGTACAGGAACTGGAATACCCCAGTCCAAATCTCTAGTCACTGCTCTAGGCTTAAGACCTTCTTCTATCCATGATTTACATTGTCCGTAAACATTTGGTTTCCAGTCTTTTTTATGCCCTTCTAAAATCCACTTTCTTAAAAATGATTCATATTTATCTAAGGGTAAAAACCAATGTTTGGTTTCTTTTAAAATTGGAATAGCACCACTCAAGGTAGATTTTGGATTAATGAGTTCGGTAGCGTTTAAAGAGCTCCCGCAAGATTCACATTGGTCTCCATAAGCTTCTTCATTACCGCACTTTGGACAGGTTCCACTTACGAAACGATCTGCTAAAAATTGCTCGGCTTCTGGATCGAATAATTGTGGGGTTGTTTCTTCAATAAAAGCCTGGTCTTGGTGTAGTTTTTTAAAAAAATCAGAAGCTGTTTTATGGTGCATTTCACCCGAAGTTCTGGAGTAATGGTCAAAAGTGATTCCAAAATCTATAAATGATTTAGAGATCATAGCGTGGTATTTGTCAATAACCTCTTTGGGGGTAATGCCTTCTTTTTTGGCCTTCATAGAAATGGCTACGCCATGTTCGTCACTTCCACAAACGAAAGCAACATCTTTCTCAATACCCCTGAGATAGCGGCTGTAAATATCTGCAGGGACGTACACGCCTGCTAAATGACCAATATGGATGGGTCCATTGGTATAGGGGAGTGCTGCTGTAATGGTATACCTGGAGGCTTCTAAATTTTTAGACATAATGCAAATAAAAAATTACCTACAAAAATAGGGAATTTGTCAAGAGCTCAGGGGGTCTTTTTAAAAGTTTTTAAGTATATTAAAAAGGGTGTTTGCGTTGGCCAGATGGTTTTAATTCGCTAGATTTTAAATGGGAGCGACACAAATACCCTCCAAGTTAGAACGGCCTATTTTAAAATCTAAAACATGGCATTCCACAATGATCTGGGCGCTAAAGGAGAGCGCATAGCACAAGAATACCTCATTTCAAAGGGTTATGAGATTAGGGCGGTTAATTACAGACACAGAAAAGCTGAGATAGATATTATTGCGCTGCATGAGAATTTTCTTATTGTAGTGGAGGTTAAGACAAGAACAGCGCCAACGATAGTTCCTTTAGTTCAATTGGTGCCCCCCTCTAAAATAAACCACCTTATCAGGGCAGCAAATTATTATATGCACCGTCATAAGGTGCACAAAGAAGCTCGTTTTGACATTGTGTACATTACAATGAAGGCCCATTCATATGATTTAGAACACCTTAAGGATGCTTTTTATCATTTTTAATCTACACACAATTTGTTTATTTTGTAACAAAGTGTTAAATTTACATAATAAGCACGCTTTATTTTAAATTCAATTTATATTTATTAAGATGAAAACCATCTCTTCAGTTGTAGAAAATTACATTAAAAAGAAACCTTTTTTACAAAGCGCCTTAGCACAGGGCATTATTAATCTCACCTCCCTTTCTAGGATCATTATGCCGGAAATTGAAGAGGCACTAGGAAAAGACATCAGAAATGGCGCTATTGTGATGGCACTAAAAAGACTGTCGGACGACATGGAATTTAGAGCGACCCACAAGATCATTAAAGTCTTGAAAAATATAGGAGAAATTACCGTGCGTTCCTCTTTAACAGATTTCACTTTTTTAATTTCTGACAGTATTCTTGAAAATCAAACCCTGCTATTAAAGGAGATTAATAAGAATAAGGATGTGTTTTATACTTCTTCTAGAGGGGTGAATGAATTAAATATTGTCGTAAGTGGTGCCTTAGACAAGACTGTTGAAACACTTTTTGTAACGGAAAAATGCACCCAAAAAGCAGAAAATTTATCCTCAATTACGGTTAAATTACCCGCAGAAAATGTTTCTGTTCCTGGTATTTATTACTTTATTTTTCAAAGACTGGCCTGGGAGGGAATAGTACTTTACGAGGTAATTTCCACGACCAATGAGTTTACCATTATAGTAAACGACGCTCAGGTAGACGTTGCATTTAGGACCATAAAAGACCTTAAGACGCTGTAAAATTAGACAGTAGTTTATAAGCGCTATTTACTTTGTGTACCCCTTCAATAACTAATAATAGTCTCAAACCACTTCTGGTTTGTTTTTCCTTTAGGCTGCATTGTTTTGAGTGTGCTTGAACAAAGGCCAATACCTTTCTAAATCTGGCACTCTGATAATAGTCAGATTGTTGGTCTGCAATAAAATAGCCCAAGAATTTACCTTTTTTCATCACTACTTTTTCCATGCCCATATAGTTGCAAATCCATTTTACTTGAACGGCTAGTAAAAGGTCCTTTGTCTCGTCTGGGATGGGTCCAAAGCGGTCTATAAGTTCCTTTTCAAAAGCATCTAACTCGCTTTCATTAGATAAGCCATTTAATGTGGTGTACAGTTTGAGTCTTTCAGAAGTATTATTGATGTAATCATCCGGGAATAACATTTCAATATCTGCATCCATTTGGGTTTCTGAGGCAAAGGCTTTGTTTTCATCTTCTATTGGTGCCTCGTAAAGGTCTTTGAATTCTGAGTTTTTGAGCTCATCAATGGCTTCGGCCATAATTTTCTGATAGGTTTCAAAGCCTATTTCATTAATAAAACCGCTCTGTTCCCCGCCAAGAATGTCTCCAGCACCTCTGATTTCTAGATCTTTCATGGCAATATTAAAGCCGCTTCCAAGTGCAGTAAATTGTTCAAGTGCTTGAATCCTTTTTCTGGCATCGGCCGTCATGACCTCATAAGGTGGGGTAATGAAATAGCAGAATGCTTTCTTATTGCTTCTTCCCACACGACCACGCATTTGGTGGAGGTCACTCAGGCCAAAGTTATTGGCATTATTGATGAAAATGGTGTTGGCATTAGACACGTCTAAACCACTTTCAATGATGGTTGTAGAAACCAATACGTCAAATTCTCCACCCATGAACACTTTCATGAGGTTTTCAAGTTTTTTGCCTTCCATCTGTCCGTGGCCAATTCCCACTCGGGCATCTGGCACCAATCGTTGAATGAGTCCGGCTACTTCTGTAATATTTTCAATCCTATTGTGAATAAAAAAGACCTGACCATCCCTTTGAATTTCATAGGAAATTGCCTCTCTAATCAGTGTTTCATTAAAGCGCACTACGTTGCTTTCAATGGGGTACCTGTTGGGCGGTGCAGTATTGATAACAGATAAATCTCTTGCGGCCATTAAACTGAACTGTAAAGTCCTTGGGATAGGGGTTGCTGTAAGGGTCAGTACGTCTACATTTTCTTTAAGTGATTTGAGTTTGTCTTTTACACCCACCCCAAATTTTTGTTCCTCATCTACAATAAGCAACCCCAAATCTTTGAATTTTACGGCTTTGTTCACCAGTTGGTGCGTTCCAATGACAATGTCTATTCTACCATTTTCCAAACGTTCTAAAATATCCTTTTTTTCTTTAGAGCTTCTAAATCTATTGAGGTAATCTACCGACACGGGCATGTCTTTTAACCTGGCTGTTAGGGTGTTAAAATGCTGGTAGGCTAATATGGTCGTAGGCACTAAAATAGCCACTTGTTTGCCGTTGTCTACCGCCTTAAATGCAGCCCTAATAGCTACTTCTGTTTTACCAAAACCTACGTCTCCACAAATAAGCCTGTCCATAGGACGTTCACTTTCCATGTCTTTTTTAATGTCTTCTGTTGCAGTGAGCTGATCTGGAGTGTCTTCGTAGAGGAAAGAGGCCTCTAGTTCGTGCTGTAAGCTAGAGTCTGCCGCGTATTGAAAACCTTTTTGCAGCCTTCTCTTGGCATAGATTTGTATGAGGTCAAAAGCAAGTTTTTTAACCCTTGACTTGGTCTTTTCTTTGACTTTTTTCCAAGCCCCAGACCCTAGTTTGTATATTTTTGGTGGGCTGCCATCTTTCCCATTAAACTTGGCAATTTTGTGAAGGGAATGAATGCTTACATAGAGCACATCTCTTTCTCCATAGGACAATTTTATGGCCTCTTGTTTTTTTCCTTCTACGGCTATTTTCTGTAGTCCTCCAAATTTTCCAATACCGTGGTCTATATGGGTGACGTAATCTCCTATTTCTAATTTGTTGAGCTCAGATAAGCTAATAGCTTCTTTTTTGTCAAAGCCATTTTTGATATGAAATTTATGGTATCGTTCAAAAATTTCATGATCGGTGTAACAAGCCAAATGTAATAGAGGGATTTCAAAGCCTCTATGAATAGGCAATACCACCGTTTTGTAAGGCACTTCTTTTTCAGCTGCTTCAAAAATATCACTAAAGCGCTTGGCCTGTTGCTCACTGGCACAAAACAAATAATTGTTTGTGCCTTTGAGGTTGTTTTGTGCCAATCGTTCAATAATGAGTGGGAATTTTTTGTTGAATGCTGGTTGATCCGTTCCTTTAAAGTCTATCAGGATATTATTTTCTGCGCTATCTTGCTGTTTTTGAATGCCTAGTTGGGCTATTTCTGCTGGTTGGCTTTCTAGAAATACGCACTGATGTTTCTCCAAAGCACCGAACAATTCCTTACTTTGGACGTATAAATTTTCAGGCGGTATTTGAGCAATTTCACCTTCTAAAGTATCAAATTTTAGGACAGCTTCTTTGTACAGGCTTTCAATTTTTTGCTTGAGAACCCCGGGCTTTCTGATCAGTACAGTTGTTTTTTTGTTGGTAAAACTAAAAAAGTCCTGTCTTTTGGTTAAAGTGTCTGTTTGAGTGACATTAGGAATAATACTAATTTCTTCTTGTTTGGCAATAGATCGTTGGCTTACAATGTCAAAAGTTCTAATGCTTTCTACTTCTTCTCCAAAGAATTCAATTCTATAAGGGTGGTCATAAGCATAAGAAAAGACATCTACAATACCACCTCTAACTGAAAATTCTCCTGGGCTACTAACGAAATCTACCCGCTTAAACCCATATTCAAAAAGGCTTTCGTTGAGAAAATCTAAAGAAATTAGCTCGCCTTGTTTGAGATTTAAGGTATTTTTTTCCAGTGTCTTTTTCTGAATGACTTTTTCAAAAATGGCTTCTGGATAGCTCACAATACAAAGTGGCTTGCCTTTTTTTCCAAACCTTTGAAGGACCTCTGCCCTTAATAAAATATTAGCGTTGTCCGTTTGAGAATGTTGGTAAGGTTTTTTATAACTCGCCGGATAAAAAAGTACCCTGTCTTCACCAATGAATGATTCTAGGTCATTGAGCACGTAAGCGGCGGTTTCTTTGTCTTCCAAAATGAGTACAAAAGGTACTTTGGACTCGTTAAATAAAGCGGTTATGGCAAATGAAAGCGCAGAACCAGCCAGTCCGTTTAGATAAACAGTTTTGGTTTCTGTAGGTAATATACCTTCTTTTTCTGTAATAAGCCCAGATAATTGAGGAGACAAAAAGCTGGAAAAAATGCTGCTAATGATCGATTTACTCAAGGGTAAATTTTTAGCAAATATAGGGTAAAAGGCCTATCTTTACCCCCTAATATAAAGTGAATATTTTATGTCTTTTGTAGATTTATACAGCAACAGTGAACACAGAACTAATTTAGCCCATTTTGCAGCCATAGCGACTTTGGCTGCCGTAGATGGTTCTATTAATGCCCCTGAATTGGCTATTATTGACCGATTTGCTAAAAAGCTAGGGATTAGCCAGGAGGAGTATAAAGAGGTGATGAAAAAGGAGAACAAGTACCCTATTGACCCACCTTCAGATGCGCAAACAAGGTTAGAGCGTTTGTTTGATTTATTTAGAATTGTATTTGCAGACCACAGCATAGATAAGGAAGAAGAAGTTTTGGTTTTAAAATATGCCATAGGTTTAGGATATACCACTGAGGAAGCTAAAAAATTAATAGTAAGATCTACAGCTATTTTTGGGGGTAAATTGAGTTTTGAGGAATACCAATCTCTATTGTAGGTTGAATGCAGCATAGCAAGATACCGCTGTAAAAGCTTCTTGTATTTTTGAACTGCTTTGTCTGCAACTTTTACAAAAAAACACATAAGGGCCTTTGGGCCCTTTTTTTGTGTCAGACCTTCAATTTTTATAGTAGCGATCCATTTTTTTTATTCACTCAATTACATCACAACTATTGGGGTTTTTGTGAAAGAATATTGTAACTCAGTCCCATGCAAATATAAATTTATAACTTTGTGTTTCATTTATAACATTAGATATGGAATTTCATCTTAGAGAGGCAGTTAAATCAGATATGAAAGGCGTTTGGTCTTTAATTCATGAATTGGCAGTTTTTGAAAAAGAGCCTCAGGCTGTGGAGGTAAGTATTGCTGATTTGGAGCGTGACGGTTTTGGTTCAAAGCCATTGTTTCAATGTTTTGTCGCTGAAAAATCTGCTGGAGAAATAGTAGGAATTGCCCTGTTTTATCCTAGGTATTCTACCTGGAAAGGACCTGTAATTCATTTAGAAGACTTGATGGTTACTGCTTCCGAGCGGGGTAAGGGAATAGGAAATGCACTCCTGTCTAAAGTAGTTTCTTACGCAAAAGCAAAGGGTTTAAAAAGGGTTTCCTGGGAGGTGTTGGATTGGAATACCCCAGCGATAGATTTTTATGAAGCCAAGGGGGCAAATGTCATGAGAGATTGGAACGTTGTCCAATTGGATGAACAAGGAATTACTAGTTTTAATACCATTTAATATGAGGGTTTTTAAATTTGGAGGTGCGTCCGTTAAAGATGCTTCAGGGGTAAAGAATGTGGTTCAGGTTTTAGAAACCATGGGTCATGAAAATACCCTAGTAGTGGTCTCTGCTATGGGAAAAACAACCAATGCAATGGAAGAACTGGTGGCAGCCTATTTTTCTGACAAGAAGTCTGGATTGCATCATGAGGTTACAAGCTCATTAACGGCTTTAATGGATTTTCACAGCGCTATTTGTGCCGAGTTGTTTCCAACAAAGCAGCACCCTGTATATAAGGCTTTGTCTATATTAGAAGCAGAAATTAAAGGATTTCTGGCTTGGAACAAATCCCCCAACTACAATTTTGTATACGACCAATTGGTCGGTTATGGAGAACTTTTATCGAGTACTATTTTAAGTGCCTTTCTAAGTGTTTCAGGTGTAGAGAACACTTGGTTGGATGTTCGGAAATGTATTAAAACAAACGACCAGTATAGAGATGCCGAGGTAGATTGGGAGCAAACAGCCCAAAAAACCAAAGCAGCCATACAGAAAAACACCTTATATGTAACTCAGGGATTTTTGGGGTCAGACCACAATAATTTCACGACAACACTGGGACGAGAAGGTTCTGATTATTCGGCAGCCATACTAGCCTATTGCTTGAATGCAAATT
>Ga0222670_1000457_pt1 | contig 17556 bp, 18 predicted proteins | sample AntAcemetagen732_FD_181148 | JGI IMG/M metagenome (GOLD analysis project Ga0222670, IMG submission 181148) | Saline water microbial communities from Ace Lake, Antarctica - #732 | ecosystem: Environmental > Aquatic > Non-marine Saline and Alkaline > Saline | place: Antarctica: Ace Lake... | reverse complement strand
CAATTCATATTTAGTTACAAACAAAACTAAAAAAAAAATTATAGGAAATCCTGAAAAAATTATAGAAAAGATAATTGAAGAATTTAAATTTAAGATACCTTCAGGACTGCCTCCTATTAGTTCACTGATTTCTGGTTATTTTTCTTATGATTCAATTAGATATATAGAAAAAATTCCAAACAAATGTAGGGATGATTTAAAACTACCTGATGTAAGACTTTTAAGACCAAGGGTGTTAGTTGTTCACGATAACTTAAAAAAGAAGATTTTTTATATTGTTAATATCTTTAAGGATGAAAAAATTACAAATTATAAAAAAAAATACATTGAAATTGAAAACCAAATTAATGATTTATTAATTCAAGCCTCTCTACAAAAAAAGAATTTTAATAAAAATGTTATCACCAATATAAAAATTAAATCCAATACCACAAAAAATAAGTTTTTAAAGATGGTGAATAAAGCAAAAAAATACATAAAAATTGGAGACATTTTTCAAGTCGTCTTAAGTCAAAGGTTTGAAGCTAAATTATCTAAAAAACCATTGGAAATTTATAAAAAACTTAGAATTACTAACCCTTCTCCATTTATGTATTTTTTTAATTTTGATGATTTTCAAATTATAGGAGCTAGTCCAGAAATTTTAGTTAGACTAAGAGATAACAAAATTACCGTTAGACCAATTGCCGGAACTAGACCTAGAGGTAAAAATTCAAAAGAAGATAAATTTTTTGCTAAAGATTTACTTAAAGATAAAAAAGAACTTTCTGAACATTTGATGCTGCTTGACTTAGGAAGGAATGATGCTGGTAAAGTTTCCAAAATAGGAACTGTTAAAGTAACAGAAAGTTTTATTATCGAAAAATACTCTCATGTAATGCATATAGTTTCTAATGTTATGGGTGTTTATAATAAAAAATTTTCAAAATTTAAATCGTTACTTGCTGGATTTCCTGCTGGGACTGTTTCTGGTGCACCAAAAATTAGAGCTATGGAAATTATTGATGAACTGGAAACCACAAAAAGAAAAGTTTATGCTGGAGGCATAGGTTATTTTTCTGCGAATGGTGAATTTGATACGTGTATCGCTTTAAGAACTGCTGTTGTGAAAAATAAAAAATTCTATGTTCAGGCTGGTGCAGGAATAGTAGCTGACAGTAATCCAATTAAAGAATACGAAGAAACTGTAAATAAAGCAAAAGCTTTAATGAATGCGTTAAAATAATGAAAATTATATTAATAGATAATTATGATAGTTTTACATTTAATTTATATCATTATGTGTCATCACTAGGTGTTACAGTTGATGTAATTAGAAATGATAAAATCACACCTCAACAAATAATAAAGAATAAATATGACAAAATTATTATATCGCCAGGACCTGGCAATCCAAATCAATCAGGAAATTGTATTAAAATTGTAAAAGCACTTTATAGAAAAATACCAATACTTGGTGTGTGTTTAGGTCATCAAATCATTGGTCAAGTTTTTGGTTCAAATATTATTCAAACAAAAAAATTAATGCATGGGAAAACTAGTGTTATAAAATCAAAAAAAATAGGTATACTTAAAAATCTTCCTTCTGAATTTGAGGCTACAAGATACCATAGTCTTATAGTTGATAAAAAAACGTTATCCAATCAACTTGAAATTACTGCAGAAACAAAAGATGGAATTATCATGGGCATAATGCATAAGGAATATAATATTCACGGTGTTCAATTTCACCCTGAAAGTATAAAAACTATCATTGGAATTAAAATATTAAAAAATTTTATTAACTACAAAAGCGCATGAAAATTTACATAAATAAATTAAGAAATAATCAAGATTTATCATTTGATGAAAGCAAAAATGCTTTTGAAATACTAATGGACGGTAAAGCATCAGATGATGAAATATTTGATTTTTTAATTCTACTTTCAGCTAAAGGTGAGATCTCAGATGAAATTGCTGGAGGGGTTTACGTGCTAAGAAATAAATCTAAAAGAGTTAATGTTAATGATTGTATTGATACTTGTGGAACAGGTGGAGACGGAATGAATACACTTAATATCTCCACAGCTTCAGCGCTACTTCTATCTAGTATGGGTATTAAAGTGGCAAAACACGGTAATAAAGCTGTTTCCTCTAAATGTGGGTCGGGTGACGTTTTAGAAGCTTTAAACATAAAAATAGATTTAGAGCCAAAAGATATTGAGGAACAGATTAAAAAAAATAATTTTGGTTTTATGTTTGCACCGAATTATCACAGTGCAATGAAATTTGTTGGGCCTACTAGAAAGAAAATAGGCAAAAGAACAATCTTTAATATGATTGGTCCTTTGAGTAGCCCTGCCCTAGTTGACAGACAAGTAGTTGGTGTTTTTGATAAAAAGCTATTAAAAATTTTTGCAAATGCTTTGAATAATTTAAACATTAAATTTGCCTGGATTGTAAATAGTGAAGATGGATTGGATGAAATATCACCCTATTCAAAAACTAATGTAGTTCAATTAAAAAATGGTGAAATTTCTGAAATATTAATTGACCCTATAAAACTAAATATTGATGCAAATAAATTTGAAGATTTGCTTGGTGACGATGCAGAATTTAACGCAAATAAAATGCTAGATATATTTAAAGGTGAGGATAACGATTTTTCAAAAGCTGTTTGTTTAAATGCTGCAGCAGGACTTATTGTTTCTGAAAGGCATACAATATTTATTGATGCTTATAATGAAGCAAGAACACATATTTTATCAGGAAAAACATACAATGACTTAAAGGAAATTCAAAATGTCTAAAGATGTATTAAAAGAAATTATTAAAAAAAAAATTGAAAAAGTTGATTTATTAAAAAAATCAATTTCATTAAATGCTTTATATGAACAAATAGATCAAAATAAATCATTTATTAACTTTAAAGATAAAATTCAAAACAACATTGATAATAATAGAATCTCTTTAATTGCAGAAATAAAAAAAGCAAGCCCGTCTGCTGGTATTATTATTAATGACTATAACCCTATAGAAATAGCAAAAATCTATGATAAAAATAAAGCAACATGCTTGTCAATTCTTACTGAAGAAGATTTCTTTTTAGGCAACCTAAGTGATATTAGCGAAGTGAAAGAAAAAATAAAATTACCTATTCTTTGTAAGGATTTCTTTATTGATAAGTTTCAAGTAACTCTTGCAAAAAGTTATGGGGCAGATGCAATATTAATTATATTAGCTGGTGTCTCTGATGACCTTGCTAATGAATTATACGAAGAAGCTCTGAAACTTAATATGTCAATAATTGTAGAAGTGCATACAATTGAGGAGGCCAAGAAAGCTCTTAACTTTAAAGAAGCATTAATTGGAATAAATAATAGAAATCTTAAAACTTTAAAAACAGACCTTAATACAACTTATGATATCTATAACGTTTTAAGTAATCACTCATCTCCTTTAATTTCTGAAAGTGGAATTAAGACAAAGGAAGAACTTCTTTCTTTAGAAAACAAAACTGAAATAAAAACTTTTTTAATTGGTGAATCACTTTTAAAAAATTTAAATAAAAATTCAATTTTTTCGGTTCTTTAGTCAAATAAATAGCTTTTTATAACACTTTTTAGCTATTGCTGAATTAGAAGAACACTTGTAGAACATATTTTGTACTTTATTTGTTCTTATGTTAACTAAAAAACAAAAAAACCTACTTTTATTCATCAACAAAAAGTTGAGAGCCTCAGGTGTGTCTCCTTCGTACGAGGAAATGAAGGATTCTTTAAATTTAAAGTCTAAATCAGGGATTCACAGATTAATAAGTGCCTTAGAAGAAAGAGGTTTTATTAGAAGGTTAGCTCATAAAGCAAGAGCTTTAGAGGTTATAAAGCTTCCTGAAACAGCTTCTGCTAATGATATTTATAATAGCTTTTCACCTAGTGTTATCAAGGGTGGTTTAGATACAGAAAATACCTACTTAAATGAAATGGAAATACCTGTGCTAGGTAGCATAGCTGCAGGAACACCTGTAGAGGCAATACAAAATGAAGTTTCTCGAATACCTCTTCCAAGCAATCTTGAAAAAAATGGTCAATATTTTGGTCTAAAAGTTCAAGGTGATTCAATGATTGAAGCTGGTATTAATGAAGGTGATACAGTTATCATAAGAAGATCTGATACTGCGGATAATGGTAAAATTGTTGTAGCTTTAATAGATGAGCATGAAGCAATGTTGAAAAGAATTAGAAGAAAAGGAAAAACTGTAGCACTTGAAAGTGCTAATAGAAACTATGAAACTAAAATATTTGGTCCAGATAGGGTAAAGGTTCAAGGTGTTCTAGTATCTTTATATAGAAACTTCTAAGAAAATAGTTTAAAAATCACTGATGTTAAAAGTAGCAACAAGATTTGCTCCCTCTCCAACTGGAGCTCTCCATATTGGTGGTGTAAGAACTGCTTTGTTTAATTGGCTATATTCAAAAAATAAAAATGGCACTTTTCACCTTAGAATTGAAGATACGGATAAGGAAAGATCAAAAGACGAGCATAAGACTCAAATTATTAAATCTTTAAAATGGATTGGTATAGAACATGATGGTGATGAATATATCCAATCAACTAAAATTGATGATCATATAAATATTGCAAACGAGTTACTTGAGAGTGGGAATGCTTATAAGTGTTATTGTTCTAGTGAAGAAATTGAAGAGCAAAAAAAGAGAGCTAGACAAAAAAAACTTCCTTATATTTATAATAGAAAATGGAGAGATCTTACAGAAGCAAATGCTCCAAAAAATATTAAGCCTGTAATTAGATTTAAAAGTAAAATAGAAGGATCAACTATACTAAAAGATTTAGTTCAGGGTGATGTTGAGATAGAAAATATTACAATAGAGGATTTTATAATTTTAAGAAATGATGGCACACCTACATACAATTTATCAGCAACAGTAGATGATCATCAAATGGGTATGTCTCATATTATTAGAGGAGATGACCATAAGATTAATACTTTTAAACAAATACAAATATATTTAGCTATGAAGTGGGAGCTGCCTCAGTTTGCGCATATACCTCTTATTCATACAATTGAAGGTAAAAAACTATCTAAAAGAGATAATGCCTCAACATTAGATGATTATTCTAAAATAGGAATAATGCCTGATGCACTTAGAAACTATCTTCTAAGACTTGGATGGTCTTTTGAGGATAAAGAGATATTTACCTTAGATGAAAGTATTAAACACTTTAATTTAGAAGGTATTGGTAAGTCTCCATCTAAATTAGATATGAGTAGAATTTTATCAATGAATGAGTACTACATAAAAAATATGGATGAAAAAGATTTATTTGATCAATTAATGGAATATTGCAAATTATTTAAAAATGAAATTAGATCTGATAAAATAAATAAGATTAAAAAGTCACTAATTTTTTTAAAAAATAAAGCTAAAACTTTAGAGGATATATTTAAAAATGCGCAATATATTATCTTTGATCAGGTCACCTTTAATCAAGAAGACATGAAATTAATTGACGAAACGGGCAAAAAAATTATTACAGATTTTAAAAATCGATTAGAAAAAATCGATAAACTAAGCAAAGAAACATTAGAGCCTATTATTAATAAGCTTATTAAATCAAATGATACAAATTTTAAAGGAGTTGGACAGCCACTAAGAATTGCATTAACTGGCTCTAAGTTTGGACCAGGTATTTATGATATTATTATATCTTTAGATAAAGAAGAGATAATAAAGAGATTAACTAACAAGAAACTTAGCTAACACCAAAGAAGCTTCATCAGAAGATGATGTTTTTGATCTAATTTGACTTAAGGTTTTTTCACAATTATTAACTTGTTGTCTCATCATTTCAGGATTTTTTAAAAAATAAACAACTGAATTATAAATTTCTTTTGCATTGCATTCTTTTTGAATTAATTCAGGAATAATTTCTTTATTATTAATTATATTAATAATATTAGCATATTTAATCTTTACTAATAATTTAACTATTAAATAATTTATAAAATTCATTTTATAAATTATTAAAGATGGCACCTTAGCATTGCAAATTTCAAGTGAAACTGTTCCAGATTTAGAAACAGCAAAAGTAGATCTATCTAAAATTTGTCTCTTAATATTTTCATCAGAAATAACCTCAACATTTTGTAAATTAGAAATTTTAATTTTTTCATTAATTAGATTTTTATTTTCTTCAGTCGCATGAAAAACAAATAGATAATCATCAAAGTTTGTATTCATTAAATTAATAAAACTAATTAAAATAGGCAAAAGTAAATTTATTTCTGACGACCTGCTACCAGAAAAAAGTGAAATAATTTTTTTATCAATAGATATGATGTTGGTTAAATCAGTCTTATTTTTAGTTTCATTCTCCAATAAAGGGTGCCCAACAAATGTATTGGGAATATTTTCTTTATCAAAATATTTTTTTTCAAACTCGAATAACAATAAAACATGATCTAAAAAATTTTTAAATTTCTTTAACCTTCCCATTCTCCAAACCCATACTTGTGGAGCAACATAATGTATAGTTTTAATGTTTTTATTTAGTTTTTTTACTCTTTCCGAAACTCTTAATGTAAAATCAGGACTGTCTACACTAAATAAGATATCTGGATCAAATTTTACTATTTCATCAACTGTTTTATTTATTTTACTTTTAATTTTAAAAATATTTAACAAGACACTAGTAAAGCCAATATAGGTTATTTCTTTTAAATTAAAAATTGATCTAATACCTAGTGAACTTAAATGACTTCCACCAACACATAAATATTCAATGTTAGAATTATTATCTCTCAGTTTAGAAATTACTTTTGAAGCAAGTTTATCTCCCGAAGGCTCACCAGTTAGAATAAATATTTTTTTCATTTTACTGTAATGAACATTTTATTTTTATTAGCAAAGTTTATGCATTTTTTTTTATCTAAAAAAACATTTTGTTTACTTTTAATAACTATACCTTTTAATCCAGCAATTTTACTTTGTTTTAAAGTTTTTAAACCAATGGTTGGTAGGTCGACTCTGAGATCTTGTTTTTTTTTAGGAAATTTAACTAAAACTCCATGATTTCTGAATTTTTTACTTTTACTATTTTTAAGCATTTTTTCAGTTCCACCAATTCCCTCAATTAAAACAACTTTTTTATTTCTTACAACAACACCTTGGCTAAAATTGTATTGCCCTAAATTATTTAATGTATTAATTGCTTTCATGATATCTAATCTATCTTGGTTATTAGGTTTGATCTTTGAATAGTTTCCCTTTTTAAGATTAAGTTCAGGGTTAAATCTCAAAGAACTTTCTGTTTTTATCTTGTGATGAGTTAATATTTTTATGATTTCTTTGAGAATAGCTGCATCTCCAAGTTTTGATGCTCTAATTATTCTTGGAATATAATATAATCCTTTAAAATCTAATTTTAATTTAGAAAAATCAGGTTTATTAACTTTACCAGCAAATATGACTTTTTTACACTTATTTTCTTTCAAAATATTGATTATCTTACCGAATTGGCCAATAGAAACTGAATAAGATCTTTTATCATTTTTAAATTTTTTTGATTTTGATAAATCTATTATCAAATAATTTATTTTTTTTTTCTTAATTGTTTTAAGAATTTCAATTGGAAAATCTGTATCACCAAAAATTAAGCCTATCATTTTATGAAAATGGTGTGCAAATAGATCTTTTTTTATCTTTTGTAATAAATTCGATTACCTCTTTAACTAATGTGTTTTCTTTAAAAGAGCCATTTAAATTACTTATATTTTCCATTATATTTTTTGTTGCAAATATTCCCTTATAAGCTTCACTCAAGCCTAAAATTTCTTTATTCTCAAACTTAGATCTTCTTAAACCTATCAAGTTTAACCCTTGTAAAGAGTTTCGGTTACCAGTTGATAATCCATAAGGTATAACATCATTCAAAACACCTGTCATTCCACCAATCATTGCCATTTTACCTATTCTAGTAAATTGTTGGACCGCAGAGTTACCACCTATAACTACATTGTCCTCTATTGTGGCGTGTCCACCTAGAGGTACATTATTGGCAATAATGACGTTATTTCCAACTAAACAATCATGCGCAACGTGTGATGAAATCATAAAAAGACAGTTATCTCCTATTAGTGTTTTTCCACTACCGCCTTTAGTACCAGGATTTATTGTAACATATTCCCTAATAGTATTTTTATCACCAATAATTAATTTAGTTTCTTCACCATTATATTTTAAATCTTGAGGGTCACTGCCTATGGATGCGAATGGAAAAATCTTATTTTCTTTACCAATTTTTGTGTGCCCTGAAATATTAACATGAGAATGAATAATTGTATTTTCATCAATCTCTACATTTGGACCTATTACAGAATAAGCTCCTATTGTAATATTTGAAGAAATTTTAGCCTTTGGGTCTACTATTGCGGTTTTGTGTATCATTGATTATCCTTAATAAATTTTTTTAAATTTCTAGCAGGGTAGCCCATTACTTTAGTATTATCTGGAATATTCTTAATAACACCTGAACCACCACCTATTTGAACATTATTACCAACTTTTAAATGACCTGATATTCCTGCTTGTCCACCAATCATTACATTATTTCCTAATGTAGAGCTTCCAGCAAATCCAACTTGACCAGCGATGATGCAGTTCTCACCAATCTTATTATTGTGTGCTATGTGTACTTGATTATCTAAAAAAGTATTTTTTCCAATAACAGTATTAGATAGGGAACCTCTATCAATTGTAGAACCACATCCTATTTCACAATTATCTTCAATTATTACAATTCCTATATGAGGATATCTAGTATTTCTATTTTTATTTGGGAAGAAACCAAAACCTTTTTTTCCAATTACACATCCATCTAAAATATAAACATTATTTTTAATTAAAGTATTTCTGACAATAACATTAGATCCAATTGAACAATTATCACCAATAATTACATTGCTCTCAATTATTGAATTATGTCCTATTGAAGAATTGAGCCCAATTTTTACATTTTTTCCTACTAATACATTTTGACCATGTTTTACAGTCTTATGTAAAATAGTTTTTTCAATATTTTCGGTTTGAGGATCAAAATCATCAGTAACAGAATCCGGATAAAATATTTTAGTAATCATTGCAGTAGAGATAAGAACATTGTCAACCTCAATAGGTTTACAATTTTTTGGTAATATACTTGATAATTGCTTAGTAGTTAAGCAATAAGCAGCTTTAGTGATTGAAGCCACAGCTTCATATTTTTTTGAATGAAAAAAGGTAATATCTGTATTTGATGCTGTAACAAGATCCTTGATATCTAAAATATTTGTTTCAACATATTTATATTTATTACTAATATTTGCAGAAATTAAAATATCATCAATTTTTATAGGACCTTTATTTTTAAAAAATGGATTAATCATTGATAAAGTTTTTTAGCAAAGATTTTAAAGGTTTGCTTATCAAGAATTATTACTAATTATTTTTTATCTACAATAGTAGCTGACCATAGAGCGTCAGCCATTTTTTTTCCATCAACGAATGCTTCACCCTTATACTTCCAGACTCTTCCATGAGATCTAATTGCTTCTATATTTAGTTCTAGTTTACAGTCTGGAATAACTGGGTTTCTAAATCTTGCTTTCTCAATACCCATTAAAAAAACAAGTTTGTTTTCATAAGTTTCTCTATCAATCCCATGCGCAGTAAGAGCTGCAGCGGCTTGACCAAAAGCTTCAACAATCAAAACTCCTGGCATAACGGGATTGCCAGGGAAATGTCCTTGTAAAAAAAAACTATCTTTCTTAACATTGACAATTGCAGTTGCAGAAAATAATTTTTTGATATTGGTTAACTCTTCTATAAGGAGCATGGGCTCTCTATGGGGCAATAAATCGATTATTTCTTTTTTATTTAATGTATTGATCATAATTATTGTAATTCTATACTTTTAATTTTTGAATTTAAAATTTCAAGTATTGAACTGGTAATATCCAAATCTTTTTTACCTATTATAATGCTCTGTTTTGGAATGATGTATGAGATAGAATTTTTTTTAGCATACTCCGCAAGAATTGGTGTAAGTGACTCAGTAAGACTTCTTTGAGCAACATTTTTTATTTTTGTAATTTGATTAATTGTTTTACTTCGAGATAGTTTGTAGTCTTCAACTTTTTTTTTAAATAGTTGCACTTCATTAAGATATTCTTTTTCACTTAAAACATTTTTTTTTGAAATTATATTTTTTTCTTCAGTTTGTAAATTTTTTTCAATCTCTTCAAACTTTTTTTTATTAAATTTAGTTTTTTCATCTAATTTTTTAATGATTGACTTACCTGCTAGTGAATTATTCATCAAATAATCTATATCTAGATAGTAAATATTATTATTTGATAGAGCAATATTTGTATAAAAAAGAATAAATAGTGTGGTTAAATAAATACTGAATTTTCTGAAAGTCATTAAAATGTTGTGCCAAGGTTAAATCTAAAACTTTCAGTTTTATCAGTAGAGTTTTTAGTAATAGGTTGAGACAAAGAAAAATTTAGAGGTCCAATTGGTGTTAATAGATCCATTGCCACCCCTGTTGAGCTTCTAATTTTATTATTATCATCAATGGCACTATCATAATCTACACCCCATACATTTGCAGCATCAACAAATATAGCAAAATCTATATTTTGAAAGGATGGTAAAAATTTAGGTAGTGTAGCGCTAAAATTTAAAGCAGAAATATAATTACCACCAATATAGTCATTATTTTCAACTGGACCAATTTTACCAGATTCAAAACCTCTGAGTTTGCTGCTAGGCATAAATAGCCTTTTTGAGATTCTTACATCTTCGTTACCAAGTGAATTTACAGCTTTTCCATAAAAACTAACTTTAGTAACCATTTCTGATATCTTCTGATATCTGGATGACTCAAATGAATTAACAATTTCATAATTATCTGAAATTACTGGTAATTCCTGTTGAAATATATTTCTAAAACCTTCATCTGGACGAAATCTTTTATTTGTTAAGTCATAGTCTAGAGAATAGTTAAAATAACTATCAAAATAATTTCCATCTTGTTTTTTTAGAGATGCTGATGCAGCGCTTGTTGTATCAAGTTTTTCATAGGAGATATCAACCTCAGGTCTAAAGTATAAATTTTCAAATTGTTCAAAAGAAGTACCTAGGGATACACCTAAATCTGATGTTTTATAACCAAAGTCAGTTATATTATCAGTACTGGTGCTTCTTATAGAGGTAAATAAAGAGTTATCTGAATAATTAAAATTAGGTTTTTCATATATAAATTGTCCCTTAATAGAATTTTCTGAAAATTGTAAATTTGAATTTAATTTAATCCCCTTTCCTAAAAAATTGTTTTCTTTTATACCTCCACCTATTGTGCCGCCTGATGTTCCAATACCAGCACCTAAAGAAATTTCTCCAGTAGGTTTTTCTTCAACAGTAAGATTTACTACCTTAAGACCTTCGCTAGAACCTGGAATAATGTTAGTTTCTACTTTTGAAAAAATATTTTTTGCTTTAATATTGTTTACAGATTTGTTGAATAAAATTTCATTATAAGGATCACCCTCATCTACTATTAAAGAGTTTCTAATAACCTCTTCAATAGTATAATTATTGCCTAGTATGTTAATTTTTTCAACATAAAATTTTTCATTATCTTTTAAAGAAAATGAAATGTTCAATTTATTATTATTTATTATTGTTTCATCTAGTGACGCATCAATAAATTGGTATTGTTTAGTAAGCGCTATTTTATCAACTTCTCTTAAAATTTTCTCAACTTTATCCAATGAGTACTCTTGATTTTTTAAATCTACTAAGGATTCATTAATTTTCATAAAATATTTTGAATCGTAGTCATCAGATAATAATAAAGTTAATTCGTTAAATATAAATTTTTCACCAGAATTAATATTGAAAATTAACTTAAAAGAATCTTCATTATTAAATTCTACAAAGGAGTTTGTTATTTTTACATTATAATACCCATTATTTTTATAAAAATTTGTTAATAGTCTTTTGTCTAATTCTATTCTTTCGGAATTAAGATAAATAGATTGTGAAATAAATTTCCAAAATTTAGACTCTTCAGAGGTGATTATATTCATAAGTTTTCTATCTTTAATTTTTTTATCTCCAATAAATTGTACTTCATGGATTTTAGCTCTTTTGCCTAAATTTATATCGTAAGTAAGTCTTGTAGAATTTTGTTCTTCATTTAATGTGGAGGTAGTTTTAACATCAGCGAAGTAATATCCACTACTTTTCAAAATATTCTTTACTAAATTTAAATCTGATAGAAACAATGACTCAATATAAGAGCTACGGTTTTTTAATTTAATCTTATCAAATAATAGCTCAGTTAAATTTGCGCTTTTAATACCATTTATTTGGACATCTTCAATGATTGGATTTTCAATGACAGAAATCTCTAAGATTGAATTATTAATTCTTAGGTTAATTTTTTTAAAAAAATTTGTCTCATAAATATTCTTAAGCACTGTGTCTAAATCGTCGTCATTGTAACTTTTGTTAAAATCTATATCGCCAAAAATTATTATGGATTCTTTAGATATTCTCTTATTACCATCCACCTTAATTTCACTAATAGTTTGAGCTATAGATAAAGAGGAAATAAAGAATAAAATAAAATTAATTCTTATAATTGTTTTAAACATAAGGTTTTATATAGTTAATTTGTTAATTTTCAAACTTACATAACTGTTCAATTTGATGATTTCATCAATATTTTTGACCTTAAATCTTTTAAATTTAGTAAATTCCTTCATTTTGATTATTTTCAATAAGGAAGTTGATATTTGATTAAATGTAATTTTTTTCTTCAAAAATAAATCAACCAATTTATCGTTCGCACTTACTATAACAGTTTCAAATAAAGAGTCATTGTGTGGCATCTTCTTTAAAATTTTTACAACTGGAAATTTAGTAGTATCTACGTTTGTAAAATTAAGTTTATTTAATAGATTAAAGTTAAGTTTTTGCGTTTGAATTTTTTTTTCATGCTTGCTATAAAAAGAGTTAAAAATTGGAATTTTCATATTTGTATCGTGTATTAACATTTTAGTTAAGCCATTATTAAATTTAATAATAGCATGAACATAGGAAGCTGGGTGAATTAAGATTTTTAATTGACTATACTTGTAATTAAAAATTTTTTTAGCTTCTATAATTTCAAAAACTTTATTCATTAATGTTGCAGAATCTATTGTTATTTTTTTTCCCATTTTCCAGTTGGGATGCTTAAGCGCTTGTTTTATAGTAATTTTTTTAAACTTATTTAAATTTAATTTGTTAAATGGTCCACCTGATGCTGTAATAAATACTTTTTCTATATTAATATTTTTAGCATCATCAATTAAAGACCATATTGAAAAATGTTCTGAATCTATCGGTATGAATTTAACTTTAAATTTATCTAATTCTTTTTTTATTAATGACCAGCCACAAATGATAGACTCTTTATTGGCTATTGCTATATTCTTTGTAAACCTAATTGTTTTTAAAGTGGGGCTTAAACCATCCAAACCAGAAATTGCATTTAATAGGTAGTCAGCTTTTTTTTTATTAAAAATTTTATGTATTGAATCATAGTTATTATAAATATTAATTTTTTTATTTTTAAGTATTTTTTTTATTTTTAAAAAACTTTTTTTTTCTTTAACAACAATATTTCTAACTTTAAAAATTTTTAATTGTTTAAGTAATTCATTAATATTTCTATTTACAGATAATAATAAAATATCACAATTTTTTTTATCTTTTTTCAGTATATCTAAAAAAGATTTACCAATGGATCCGGTGGAACCTAAAAGTACTATTTTTTTTTTCATATTAATTTAAAAAATTTAACAAAAATATACCTAGCGGCACAGCAAAAATTATACCATCCACTCTATCAAGTAGTCCACCGTGACCAGGAAGAAGATCGCTAGTATCTTTAACTTTAGCTTTTCTTTTTAAAAAAGAGATGAATAGATCTCCTATTTGGGAAATTAAAGAAATTACAATTGTTAGTATTATTAAGGTAAACAAATCGTATATAATTAATTCATTATAAAATATTGGTATTAAAACCATCGATAAAACAATTGAACCAATGGATCCTGATATAGTTTTATTAGGGCTTATTTTAGTAAGTTTTTTTCCTTTAAAAGTTTTTCCAAATACTAATCCACCGATGTCAGATAAAATTGCAACTAAAACTGAATACAATAAATATATTTTTAAATTTGTATAGTAAGATTCTATTATAAATAGAAAATAAACAAAAATAGATAAATACAATAATGAAGCTGACTTTGATATATATCTAAAAAAATGGTCCTGATATCTATTGCCTTTTATAATTTTAGAAATCAATGCATAAAATTCAATCCATATAATTATTGCTATAATCATCATTGAACCAATCATTATAAATGTATAAAAATACATTGCTGTCAATAAAGAAAGTAAAATAATAGATGTGAATATTCTTTTTTTTAATTCTTTATTCATTATATTGAGCCAAAATTTCTTTTTATGGATTTGAATTTATTTAAAATTTTCTTAAAATCATTACTTTTAAAGTCAGGCCATAATTTTTTTTCAAAGAAAATTTCTGTATATGCCAACTGCCATAGCATAAAATTACTTAATCTCTGAGTATTTCCAGTTCTTATCAAAATATCTGGAGCTATTATATTTTTTGTAAATAAATTATTATCAATATTTTTTTCATTTATTTTAATTTTTTTTTTCCTGATGTTTTTTATAGAGTTAATTAATTCTCTTTTGGAACCATAATTCAAAGCAACATTTACTTGTAAAGATGAATTTTTTGATGTTTTTAATTCTGAATTTTTTATAATTTTTCTTAATCTAATGGGTAACTTATTTATTTCGCCTATAAATTTTACTTTAATATTTCTTTTAATTAGGTTATCAATTTTATTTGTCAAAAAATTCTCCAATAAATTGAAAAGAAAATCTATTTCTTTTTTTGGTCTTTTCCAATTTTCAGTTGAAAAGGTATAGAGTGTTAAATATTTAATATTTATCTTTAAACATTCATCAATAACAGATTCAACCGTATTTAACCCTGCTCTATGACCTGCGTTTCTTGAATTTTTATGTTTAATACCCCACCTTCCGTTTCCATCCATGATGATGGCAACATGATTAACTGGGTTCATATTGTCATTATTTCTTTTTCTTTGGCTTCAACTTTATTATCTATCGTTTTAATGTGCTCATCAGTAAATGATTGCACTATTTTTTCATTAATTTTTTCTTCATCTTCACTGATTCCTTTGTCTTTAACTAAACTTTTTAAATCATCATTAGCTTCTCTTCTAATATTTCTAATTGAGATTTTACATTTTTCACCCATAGATTTGATTAATTTTTTAATCTCTATTCTTCTCTCTTCATTTAAATCTGGGACTGGTAATCTAATTAATTGACCATCGATTTGTGGATTTAAACCTAATTCAGATTTTTTTATAGCAGTATCTACAAGTGGAACGTTATTAAGGTCCCAAACCTGGATATTAATTGATCTAGCATCAGGAGTTGTTATGCTTGAAATCTGGTTTAAAGGCATTGCTTGTCCATAAACATCGACCTTGACAAGGTCTAGCATTGCGGCATTTGCCCTTCCAGTTCTTAGTGAGGTTAATTCTTTCTGAAAAACCTCAATGGTTTTATCCATCTTCTGGCTATATGTTTTCTCATTAAACATTTATTCACCTATTTTAATTCTAAAAAAATCATTAATCTTTAAGTCAGGTATATTAAGTTCTTTTACAATATCTTGCACTTTCTTTTTAGGCTCCATAACCCAAGCCTGTGTTAACAAAGCATTTTCTTCTTTGAATTTATTCATTTTGCCTAAGCTAATTTTTTGTGCAATCTCCTCGGGTTTGCCTGAGTTTTTTAACTCTTCTGCAACAAGGTCCTGTTCTTTTTGAAGAAGTTCTTTGTCAATTAAATCTGAAGTCAACGCCAAAGGATTTGATGCTGCAATATGCATTGAAAGTTGTTTGCCAAAAGCTTTAATATCATCACTGTGATCTGAAGTCTCAAGTGAAGCTATAACTGATAATTTAGATAAATTATCTTTAACTACAGTATGCAAATAATTAAAATTTTTAGAACCTGGCTTGTTAAATGTCTTAGCTTTACCAATAGTTATCTTTTCACCCATTTTTGCAATTAATGCCACTAAACTATCCTCAACTGTTTCTTTATTAGCCATTTTTGATTTATTAAGCTTTTCTAAATCAGATGAATTTTGATTATTCAATTCACTTAATTCTTTTGCAAAGGATACAAAATCATCATTCTTAGCAACAAAATCTGTCTCACAGTTAATTTCAATAACAGATATTTTATTTTCATCTCCAGAGGTTGCAATAACACCCTCTTTAGCATCTCTTGACATTTTTTTTGAAGCTTTAGAAATTCCTTTAACCCTTAAAATTTCAACTGCTTTATCTAAATCACCACCAGATTCTTTAACTGCCAAATTACAATCTTTAAATCCAGCCCCTGTTGCATCACGTAATTGTTTTACTTTTTCTAAATCACTCATATTAATTCAACTTTTCTTTATTTTTTTTTGAAAATTTAATATCCAATTTTTCTCTATCGATCTCTTGGATAATTTTTGAAGAAGCTTCTTTTACTTTTGTCTCACCAACATCTGGTTTTTCTTCAGATTTAGATGGAGCTGCTTTTTTTGCATTTTCAATGGTTTCTTTTACTAAATTACAATACAGATCAATCGCTCTTCTAGCATCGTCGTTACCAGGAATTGGGTAATCAATACCATCAGGGTTAGAATTGCTGTCAAGTATAGCACAAATTGGAATACCTAATTTAGATGCTTCAGCAATAGCTAAAGATTCATAATTTGTATCAATAATAAAAACTAGATCTGGAACTTTTTTCATTTCTGCAATTCCACCTAATGCTCTTTCTAATTTATCTTTTTTAACACTCATCTTTAATAACTCTTTTTTTGTAAAGCCTCTATTTTCAGCAACAAGATCAGCTTCATATTTTTTCATCTTTTTAATTGATCCCGAGATTGTTCCCCAGTTAGTTAACATTCCACCTAACCACCTGTAGTTTACAAAATATTGTCCAGTTTCTTTTGCAACTTCAGCAATTGCTTCAGATGCTTGTTTTTTTGTAGATACAAAAAGAATTTTGCCATTATTAGCTATAGTATTATAGACTTTTTCTAAAGCTACATTTGTTAACTCCAATGTTTGAGTTAAATCAATAATGTGAATTGAATCTCTTTTTCCAAAAATGTATTTTTTCATCTTTGGGTTCCATCTTAAAGTCTTATGACCTAAGTGAACGCCTGCTTCTAATAGTTGTTGGATAGTTAGACTTGGTATTTTCATATTTGTTCCCGGTTAAGCCACCACAGTAATTTCCATTTAAGGACCGGAGGTATAAAACCACAAACTGTGTGCGTGTTAATTTAATTTAAGAGTTATTTACAAATTATTTATAG
>Ga0222670_1000455_pt1 | contig 17572 bp, 25 predicted proteins | sample AntAcemetagen732_FD_181148 | JGI IMG/M metagenome (GOLD analysis project Ga0222670, IMG submission 181148) | Saline water microbial communities from Ace Lake, Antarctica - #732 | ecosystem: Environmental > Aquatic > Non-marine Saline and Alkaline > Saline | place: Antarctica: Ace Lake... | reverse complement strand
GCCATTAACCCTGCCTGCTCGACTGTGATATCTGAATTGCCTCCGGTATTAATATACCCCGCCATGATATAGTCTTCTCTAGGAGGTATGTCCCAAGTTGTAACCATTATATCATTTTCATCCACCATGCGTACTTCCATTGGATCTTTTTTATCCTTTGCATGTAGTTCAATAGATCTAGTCCATCTACCATGTGCTACCAGTGCCCATTGGCCAACTTCTACATCTTCTTGTGTAGGACCAACTGCCCAAACTTTACACCATCTTGGGTGTACACCAAGATCTTTTGCATCATCATCTAGTATTATTATTCCACCTTTTGACTTAGTTTCACCAAAGTGCATGTCAGTTACCAGTATTCTATTTTTAATAGGTCGTATGTTACCTTTGACTATGGTTTTAGGCATGTTTATTTTTCGTCACGTTTCTTAACAATTTTGCCACCTTTGCCCAAAGTGTCACCTCTAGCATTAGTGCCTGCATTGCCCACAGCAACGGTTTTTTCGTGTTTTGTTCTTATTGCTTCAAAGTCCACTGGTTTACCCTGCATAGAGTAGTGTACTTTTTTTCCTGTCATTTTTCTTGGCATTGTTTACTCCTTAAAATACTTGTCCATCATGTTTATTTGATCGTCATACATTGCAACAATGTTTAGTTCTTTTTCAATTGCTTCTAACACATCTGCAGAGTTCTCATTACCAACACCGACTGCATTATGTAGAAATATTTCTACATTCATTTTGTGTTTAGCAATGTGTCCTTTTGCATGTTCTATTATTGCATTTCTTATATAATTTCTCATCTTAAAAACTCCTGGTAACTTAAATTGTATTTAATAGGGTCTATGTGGTGAGCCCCTATCAAATTGAGACCTAAACCATACAACACATAAGTTATTTTTTTCATAATAAGTTATTTTCCTTTATGTATCTTACTAATTCAGTTGCCCATGCTTCATGTCCTGACGGACTGGGATGCTGTCCAACATAAGGATCATCTACATTAGCGTCAATAAAACTTTTAAATGTATTAACAGGTTGATCTTTTTTATAAAATCTTACTGGATCAACTGTATGCCACAAAGACTCAATATTTAAATCTTTCATTTTTCTTTTTCCGTTTTCAGAAGCATGATACGAACCTATTTTTTTATCAATTTTTTTTACTTCTGCTAACACATCAAGATCTTGCCAACCGCTTGGGTTTCGATCCAGTCTTTTTAAAACTGGAGTCTGATAAAACGTATTATAGGACAACCATTTAATATTATGAGCATTACAGAAATTTTGAAATTGTACTATTGTTGATATGTAACGTGGTATGTATTCTTCTGGATTCCACATGTATACAGCATACATCCTACTGAATTCTTCTATCTGCTGGTCATCTTGGTCGGAACAGTTATTTGGATGAGACAGTAATCTCTTGCCAAGAGATTGTGGTTGTAGTCTAATCTTTTGAGAAATTTTACTATTTTTCCACCAAAAGTTATTTCGTTCAGGGCTTGTCCATCCTATAATTACAAGTATATCATCAGTTGATTTATCATGACGTATATATTCTGTAGTAATATATGACATTGTTCGTTGTATTATACTGCTGTTATCATCGGAAGGACATCCTAGATTTACATAATCACAACCTAATTGTTGCGCCATGTGATGTGAATAAATTTTAGGAACCCTATAACGATCATTTACACGAAAATCAATACCTTCTTCAGGTTCTACAATATTAGAGTTCCGGAGAAACACAGAAGAGTCTACAATTTCAGATCCAAAAGCCCAACTATCACCATCAAAAATTAATTTCATTATATGCACCAATCCTGCCAGAGTTTTTTATTTTATTATAGTCATCTAATGAATGAATACTATAATTTCTCATCTTAAAAACTCCTGGTAACTTAAATTGTATTTGATAGGGTCTATGTGGTGAACCCCTATCAAATAGAGTACTAAACTAGACACAGAAGATCCTCTGCCTACACCGGTAACTATATCATTATCTTCAACAACTTTTACCATATAACACATAAATCTTAAGATGTCCATCATATCACGTTTGGCAAATTCATGTAATTCATCTTCAAGTACAGGTTGGTATCTAGTATCTGTTAAATTTAATTTTTCTAGTCTTGTCATGCAAACAGAATATACATCCAAGTTCTTATACTCTTCTGGCATGCTCCAATTGGACGCTCTTGTTTTGTGATACTCTAATGGTGACTGTGAAGGCACTTCATGTTGGAAAGTATTAGCAATTTCAAATATATTAGCATGATTACTGTGTTTTTTTATTTCTTCTAGATCTGATACAGCAAATTTGTGTATGTCTTGTTGATTATATAACATAGATATTATTTCGCTTGTGTCAAATAAAACTTGACCATATTCATTAGTTTGCATTAAACACCACCTTGAATAATTTTAAACCGATCATCACTGTCTTGTATTTTAAAGCCAAGTTCGTCCCAAGTCAACTTTTTTGTTGTAAAATTTGAAAAATTAGGAGACTCGTCATACCACCATGGGTTTTCAATACCACAGTTTTCCATCATATCTGTTTCAGGAGAAGTTTGTGATATATTAAATTTAAGGTTTTCTCCCTGCCAAGATTCAATCTGTACAGCATCTATTTTTAAATATTGGCCTGCTATAGAGTTTAACTTGGCTAGTAGACAAACGCCTACCACTTGATCAACAGGTCTTGCAAAAAAATCTATCAAATTGTTATCTAACAGTGTAAAGGTTCGATGTGTATTAATGGCGTTATCAATAAACAAAGAATTTTGAAACACTTTTGCAAAAATATACTTGTATTTCTCAAACGCAATGTGTTGATGCTTACTGTCATCAGTCATGGGAGTCATGTGTAAACTTATCTCAGTGTCATTGGGCCAAAGTTTATTATTAAGAAATAACAGGTTAGTAAATCTGGTTTTCCAGATTAGACCATCATCATTTAACATTGATTAAATTATCAAATTCTGAGCCACTATCACTATCACTATCTTTTTTGTGTTGCATTTTTCTTTGCTCTAATTCTAATTGCAAAGAATTATTAATTGCTATTAGTTGCTCATAAAAATTTCTATTGTTCATTCTGTATGCTTGATTTATTTTAAGTGTAACATCATTAATCCGAGATTCCAACTCGGAATCAGATAGGCTTCTAAGCTCAAGAGTAGGATGAAACATCTTTTAACGTTAGGCAGGATATTCAAGTATTTTTGAAATATACTTGGTAGTACCACCATCTACTGAAAACACATCAAACACAAATACTCCCACTCTTTCTGGAAAAGTTGAAGAAACAGTTGATGAGTCACCTTGATCATCTCCCACGTCTGTTGGAAAACCTACTCCAGTTAACGTAACAGTGTGTGTTGAAGCACCTTTTGTTAGTAACACCTTCATAGACGCATATGTATTTGTGGCAGCATCATCTTCTAATGGAAAATTTGAAAATGTCAATGTAACATTTCCTGATGTAGTCAACGTAGTTACATTTCCGTTTTCAAAGTTTAATGCATTTGCACCAGTAACAGTGCCGAGTCCATAGACTTTTTGGCTCCAATCCTGTAAGTTGGCTCTTTTAACATCGTGACCATTGAAGTCAGTTGTTGTATCAGTTGTTGCTCTGCTTGATTGTAAAGCAGTAATCTCTGTTCCTGCAGTTGTTAACTGTGTTTTGAGTTGAGAGAAATTATCTCTAAAACCCTGTGAATCATTATCTTGTCCTGCAACTGGAAAAGTTGCATTAATACCTGTTGTTGTGATGGAGCTTGTCATGTTGTACTATTTATTATACCGTTCTCACTAATTCTCGTTGTTTTGAAACATGAGTTATACCGTCTGTAATAGAGGATTTGCTAAACATTAACTGCCATTCTGGATTCATTTTACGATCAAATGTTATTTCAGGACCTATAAATCTAGTACCTCGTGCATCAAATGTTGTAATTTTAGGTTTGATTGCAGATGCTGGAATAGTAGTATCATCAATTCTATCAGTGGTATCAGATGTTTTACCGTCACTGTCGGCTGTTAGCACATCAACATCATGATCAAATGTTGTTACTACTTGTTTTTCAAACGTGGTTGGTTTTAATCTTATTGAAATAATCGCACCATTTATAGGTGCAACATCAAACTTTATCTGTGTGCTAGATAGTTCGTCGTTTGTCAGCAGTCCGCTGATATCAGATGTTTCGGCAATAGTATCTGCTGTGGTACTTAAGGTTATGTCTGCTTCGTTAATACCAACGTTGTCGACAGTAATTAACAAATTATTTTTTCTTGCCACTCTAGATGGAATAGAAAATACTGCTGTTGAACCATCGCCTGTGTGCGTAAGTGTATCTAGATCATCAAACGTAGTTCCTATATTGTTATCCAATACCCATCGATCAACATCGATATGTAATTTTTTTAAATCATAAGTTATCTCGTTTTGTAATCTGTACAATGCTTGTTCACCTGCTCCAGGTTGTAGATATCTAATAGGCAGTGCAAGTTTGAATCCACCAGTGACACCAGTTTTCATCCACAGTGGCAAGTATTCAAAGTTTTCAACTGTAAGGCCTGCTTTTAATTCATTTTGCATGTTAACAATATCATTGGAATATAATTCATCTTCTGTTAATCCTGGCACAGCAAGATCAGTGTCAGATGTAATTTCTAATGAACTGGCTCTTAATTCTATTGTGATATTAGGTAAATTGTGTGATTTAAGTACAATAGAATTGTTAGCACCACTGTTAGGATCAATAAGTTCAGCATATATCACTTCATACAGAGTAGTGCCAACTTGGTCTTTGGCTTTTGCTAGTTTGTAATCACCTATTCTTAGATTGAAATTGTAGTTGTTGTTTGCCAGTAACGCTTGTATATTTTTTAATAATTTTAAATGCACCCCTGCTAAGAATAAAAACTTTGGTAAAGCAGTGGTAAAGTTTGGATCTGTTGGTCTATACAGAGTAGAATTGGCAAAAATCTGTGTGTTGAACACTAAATCTTGAAATGATCTTAAAGAATCTGCATCTGGTCTGATGTTGCCATACATGTTTGCAATAAGGTCATTAGTTTTTTTAACAACGTCTATGGAAAAGTCCTGTGAACTTGTAACGTAGTTGTGTTGATCTATTGCATTTACTGTGAAAATGTGTGAGCGATCAGCCGTAGTTTGTGCAAAATCAAAAGTAGTATCACCTTGATCGATCTCAAACACATGTGGGCCGCATTCGCCAACTATCTCTCCGTCCGGATGAAGCGATAGCCCTTGTGGTAATCTACCAGATTTATAAGTGTAGTTCAAACTACGATTGATCACTGTGCTTGTTGCACTTACTTTAAAAAGACTAGTTTTTTTTGGACTAATGGTGCCCAGATCAATTACTGACATTACAATACCAATTCCTTTACTGGTATATTCCAGGTAATATTGTTGTACTCAGATCCAGTTATTCTAATAGTCATTTCTTGTGTGGCTTTGTCTACCCCAAAAATTACAGAAGTTTTTGTGACTTCGATGGTGAAATTGTAGTCTGTAAAATCATCTATTGCAGGTGGTACCAACCCAGCGATGATTCCGGTGGTTTTGTTTATCTGCATGCCTGGGGGGAATGCTCCATTGATAATATTATATCTTACAGTCGTTGCACCATCCAGACCTAATCCTGCATCAGGATCAATTATTGATATAGGAATAATATTATAATCGTCGCTTGACAGTGTTGCTATTATTCCACTTTGTGTAAAATGAATACTTCTGACGTCAGAGAAATCTGCAGTTATTTGGTTTGCATCAGCAGTTGTATTTGTGTCATCTGCCTTAGTTGCTCCTAACCCTCTTACGTCTAAATTAAAAGTTCTGTCAGCATGAGCAATGCCGTCTGACACTCGCACAGTAAATTGGTACAACTGGTCTATCGACCCACTCCTAACAATTAAATCAAAAGGTTGTGTTTCATCGAACGCAGTTGCATCAAATCCAACGTTGGTTGAATCCCATGTGTTTAATGCCACGGGATCAATGACGCCTGAAATTCTTCCTGAAACTGTATCCAATGTTGTACCACCTGGTAGACCACCAGACACAATACTGTAAGTTAGTGCTGTGGAGTCTCCGGTATCAGAGTCTGTTGCTTCCAATTGTATGTTGATGTATGAACCATCATATACCACATCCAACGTTCCTGCTATTGTGGTCCAAGTAGGAAAGTCAGCACCTTCGACAAATAGTGTAAATGTCCTATCTGCTATTTTTTCGTTGTTTGACACCCTTACTACAAAAGTTTTTTCTGTACGTTCTGCTACTTCGTTTGTAATACCACTTATAATACCGCTGGTGGACAGAGATAACCCAGTTGGGAGACTGCCTGCGTGTACAGAAAAGGTAAGTGTACCGCCATCAGCATCAGTTGCACTCAGTGTTTTAGAGTATGAAACCCTTTCTTCGATTTCACCCAAAATACCAGCCGGTGTTGTCCATTGAGGTGTTGCCATTCACAATATTTATTGGTATACATTTATTCAGAAGTGTTAGGGTTTTGCGTACGCCAGCACATTTCTCACGCACTGTGGCAATTGCCACGCATACCATACCAAACAACTTTGACACCTTTGCCTTTGGGTATCCACTTTCGGTACATGTCCACTACCACCGATCCCTCTACAGGATGAAGTTCGTCATAGGTTGGTTCAGAGTAGGTTTGATCATGTGCTAATAGATAAACTGCTGGTTCTTCACTTGGTTTGTCGTAGGTCACAGTTTTGCCCGCTTGTTCCACATAGTGGCCAACCAACATACTGGCTGATCCATCTGTAAGATTCACAGCAGGTTTGAATGCTTTGCCCATAATATGCACAGGTAGATTGTGTTTTAGTAATTCGTCTGCAATGTTTTTAGCCTGTACTTCACGTGACCTAATGATGTCTGAAAAAAGATCATAGCCAAGATCCAATTTTTCTGCCAACCAGGATAGTGCTATGTTGTCTCTTGGATGACATGGTCCACCGTCTCCCATACCAGGAGTCATGTATCTTTTGCCGACAATCCTGTCTGCGTTCATCAATGACTGTGCCACCACACCCGGATCTGCCATGCCCATTTTGTGTGTGACATCTTGAATCATGTTGGCAATGCCAATTTTTGCTGAAATGTATGTGTTGTGAAATATTTTTATGCACTCTGCTTCTTCAAATGTGCCACAGGTGATGTGAGGACCTCGACCGACATTTTGATCTGGATGCTTTTCATCATAGTTGTTCCACAGCGGTTGCATGAACTTTATCAATTGCCTTGCAAATGGATGTTTATTTTCGTTTTCTGGATCAATTAACCCTGTGTTGTGTTGCCAATTTTCAAATCCTGCCACAAATATATCTGGCAACATGAAATCATTGGCCACAGTGCCCATTGCAATCAAGGATGGATTGTAAACAAATCTGTGTGCAATGCTTAGGTCAGTAACAATTTTTCTAATTGTGCCAGGCAATACTGTTGAAATGTTAACAATCAATTGATTCTCATTGGTGTGCTTGGCCACATTAGCCAACGCTTCTTTGAGTATGGTGTAGTCAAAATCTTTTGCTGGCAAATGAGATGAAGGAGTTTCTCCTCCGTACTCTGCGTCATGTGGTGTTGGCACTGCTATAAACACAATGTCACAATCTTCCACACACTGATCAAGTCTGTGATGAGTGATCACTCCTTTTGTTGATTCAATTAGTGGATCAGGATCGTAGCCATGAGTTTTGTATGATTTTGCCATGACTTCTGCAACAGGTAATCCTAGTTTGCCCAACCCTATCATGCAAACTGCACTGTCTGGGGTAATCCTTATCATACTGATACTTATAAAATGAAAAAACGGTGCCTGCAAAAACAGACACCGTATAATCACGTGTTCTCGAGTGTATTACTCAGATACGATATCTATGTTACCTTTGCCTGTTGCAATTGAACCGTCAATATCAGTTCCTAATGAATATGGAACTGTACCTGTGGCACCTCCCGCAGTTACATAGTGTACTGTACGATTGTAGAATTTTTCCACATACGCAACAGTAGAATCATCTAGTGTAATTTGCACACAAAATTGATTCGATCCGTTTCCTAATGAACCTGGAGCAACTGCTTTTAATTCATAAACTGCTTCTGTTGAATCTTCTAAGTGAATCTTGAATACTCTAGATCCTCTTTGTGAAACTATGTAAGCCGTAGTTGAATCAACTTTAGCACCACCTGATGGTCTGTAAGCCGTTACTGCAATTTTACCAGAAAGGTCACCACCGAATGCTCCGGAGGCGCCTGATATTCTAGACTTTTTGATTGGTCTTCCCATTTTTTTTCTCCTTATAAGAAGTCAAATGTAGGTTCTACCTACTACGCGGTTAGTTCCGCATAAGTCTCAAACTCCATTGTCTGAGCACTATTAGACGTTGTATTTACTGTTACCAAGAGGAGTTTTAAATTGCCATAAAAAAAGGGGGAACAAAAATTCCCCCGTTGAATAAAAATATGTGCAGTTTAACTAACTGCCTCACTAAATGGTGTTACTGGGTTAGAACCTGCTGGCACTCTCATCACACCTCTTACATGGTATTGGTCAGCCGCAATATCAACTATCTCAAGATAGTCACCAAGTACACCACCTGTTGTGGTACCGTTGAGAGTGATTGTGTCCGAAGCCGCCACTGTTGGGAAGGCTGTAACTGCTGTACCGTCTTCGTCTAGGTAAAGCATAACACCGTCGATTGTGTTGGCCGCATCTGGGACTGCAATAACATAGTTTGATGTGTTTGTAACACTAACAATGAATTTGTATGTTGCACCTGAACCTGTAGCGTCCGGCAGTGTTAGTGTGACCAATGCGTTACCACCAACCTCACCAAGTAATAATGTTCTACCTGCATGTTCCGCAATCGTGACTGCATCAGTGGCCACAAATGTGTACATGGCTGGTAGGAATGATCCAGTTAGTGTTGTTTGTCCTGATACTCCTAGTGCAGTGAGTGTACCAACACTGGTAATATTCGTTTGAGCGGCACCTGTTACTGTGGCCGCTGTGCCTGTGGCGTTACCTGTGACGTCACCGGTTAATGGTCCAACAAATCCAGTTGATGTAACTGTTGAAGCACCCACAATCGCTCCACTAACATTTATTCCTTCATTAATTTGGATTGCTGTTGAATCACTGGTTTGAAATATTTGAGCATCAATGATATTTGCATTAACAGTACCTACTACAGTAATGTCAGCACATGACACACTGCCACTAACATTTATTCCTTCATTAATTTGGATTGCTGTTGAATCACTGGTTTGAAATATTTGAGCATCAATGATATTTGCATTAACAGTACCTACTACAGTAATGTCAGCACATGACACACTGGTTGATGCTGATAATGAAAGACAATCGATTGTATCAGTAACATCAATTGAGCCTTCAACAGATAAAGCAAGAGATGATGAATCATTGTTGTTAATGGATAAGCCACCTCTTATCTGCATTGAGTCGTTAACTGTTACTCGACCATCTGACAAAGCAGTAATAGTGTCAATTGCGGCACTAGTTGCATCGATGTTGGCCACAATGGTTGCAGTGGATGTGTCTGTAACAGCAGTTGTTACTGAATCATCTGAAGATGACAAAACTGCTTTAAATTTGTCTTCGCCTTCGTTCCAGTAAAAGAACGCTGAGTTGAGTGCATTGCCTCTGTTTACAAAGAAACCAGCGTCAACATCTCCACCAGAGGAATTTCTGTTGAGTTCTAGTAAATTATCTTCTACCTGTAGTGTAGTTGTGTTAATTTCTGTTGCTGTGCCTCTAAATTCTACGTTGCTGTCTATAAACAGTGTGCCTGTTCCGTTTGTTGCAATGGTAATATCACCATTTGTGTCAAAGTTGGTGATGGTGTTGCTTGAAAATGTTACATTTGAAAGACTGTTTCCTCCAAGTTGTACATAAAGTTCGTTAAAGTTGTCGTTGATTTTATCAAACGCGGTTCTTAGCGGATCACCGGTGCCGTCATTAGCGGCGGATCCGATTCCTATTGATTGTAATGCCATTTCGTTGGTCTCCTCTAGTGCATTTACTTATAAATAATTTTATAAACCTAACGTAAAATGTTCATTAAAAAAACTACAAAAATTTATCTGCACCAAAGAGAAAGTAAATTAGGAAAAATACACAACTTTAAACGCAGACGAAGTGTGTATCATTTCAAATGTGACGTCTGTGAAAAAGAATTTGTAAGAGATAGAAGCAAAGTTACACCTAGCAGAGCGTCTAATAATTTTCATCATGTATGTTCATCTTGTGATGTTCACAGATATGCACAGAAAGTAGGTGTCGAAATGCGTAAGATATGGCAAATGGATGCCAGTTCCACTGAAATAAAACTTTAGCCTTGAGATATTTTAAGAGTGCCGGAATCATCCCACAATTGACCAGCATTGTTTGGATTTGATGTTGGAAGGTTTGATAGCATCACCACAGCACCATTCACAGTGAGACCGTCTTCTACTGTTACTTGAGCAGAATCGTCTGATGAAATTGTATTAACAATAAGTGATGAATTTATTTTTACATCATCATAAAATTCGATCAATGAAGAATCTTCACTTTTTATTGTGCTGTTGATCACTAAAGGAGAATCAATAATTACTTCTCCGGTGCCCTGTGCTGACAGAGTGAGTGAACCATTTGTAATTGCACTGGTTAATGATGTGGCAGTGAGAGCAGTAACTGTGGAATCACCACCAAAAACGTTATTGTACAGTTCTTCAAAATTGGTATTGACCTTGTCCATTGCATTACGCAATGTATCACCAGTGCCTGTATTGATGCCTGTGCCTGTATTAATGTTGAGTCGTGCCATCTGTGTGATTATTTATTGCTATGCAGAAAAGGAGGTTCCGCACCCACATGACGATTTAGCATTAGGATTCTCATATGTAAAGTATGACCCCATTATTTCATCTTTGTAACCAATCTCGACTCCTAAAACAAACAATTCGCATTTAGGATCAATCAGCACTTTAACGTTACCGAATGCTAACTCTTGGTCTGTGTCCTTTTTTTCATCTGTGACATCAAGCATGTAATTAAATCCAGCACACCCACCGCCTTTGACACCGAATCTAATGTATGGTTTTCCAGCAGACTCTATTACTGACTGCATTTTAGCAACGGCTGGTACTGTTACAGTAATCATATGCCCAGTGCCAATCTTACATCTTCCGACATCATCTCAGGTCCAAATGTAGGCGTAAATGTAGTAATCACTTGCACTTCATCAATGCCTTCTACTTTGCCTGCCTGTGTGATTTCTTCTTTGATTTGATCTGCCGCTGGACAAAATGCAGAAGTAAGAGTATGTGTGATAATTGCTTTTGGTTTTATAGATAAATCTATATCATATATAAGTCCTAGATCGTAAATGTTCACACTTATTTCAGGATCGTATACCTGTCTAAGATTAGCAATGATGTTTTCTAATTGACTCATACTTGTAATTAGTCGTTTAACTCATGTCAATTTTATAATTCGAACTTCGGGTATGCGTGAATGCAATTTATTATACAATGCGCCAAGTGTGTCTTCATGATTAGGACAGCCAAAACATGATCCTTGCATCTTAACTTCTACCACGCCGCCTTTAAATCTAATAAACTGTACATCGCCGCCATCCATGTTAACCGCAGGTCGGATTTCTTTGGCTATAATGTCGGCCACTGCACAACAAATTTCATCATCACATCCTTCGCCTGTTGCGCCTTGCTCTATGTATAATTTTTTACCAAACATTAACTCTTTAACTCTAGCAGTCATTGAGTCCCACGACCATTGTGGATATTTTGTTATGGTCATGTAGTTGTCTTGGAGCAGTAAGAATCTTACTCCTGCTATCCTAAACACATCTTTAACAAAATCATCTGCTGTCTGAGCCAAGTCTATATCATAGAACACAGATCCTTCACCTACAATTCTATTGTTAAAAATAAATTTTAAAGCATTAGGATTAGGTGTAGGCTCTGTTGGAAACATTAGGCTTCCAACAGTCTCAATTCTACAAATTTATAGTTGATCATATCATTAATGAATGTTTCTAAAAACTTTTTACGATCGTTTTTGTAATCCAAATAGTAAGTGTGTTCCCATACATCCACTGCTAATAATATATCCGTGTCTTCGCCTACAGGATTATCAGCATTAGAATATGTTTTCCATGCTAGTTTTCCATTTTCCATAATGAGGAAAACCCAACCTGAACCAAATCTTTTCATTCCAGCATCTACAAACTCTGACACAAACATATCCATGGATTCGAATGAATCTTCAATTTTCTTCTGTATTGTTTCTGAAGGATCTTGATAGTTGTCTGTCATGCTCTGCCAAAATATAATATGATTAAAATTCTGTGCCGCATTGTTAAAAATACCATCATCATTGTCACGTGATGCTACAATGATTTCTTTTAGACTCATTGATTCGTACTCTGTGCCTTTGATCAGATCATTTAGTTTGTCAACATAGGCCTGGTGATGTTTGCCATAGTGTGTGTCTAGTGTATCTCTGCCCATAAAAGGCTCAAGATCAGTACGACCATATGGCAGGTCCATCAGTGTAAACTTGTCGCCTAGGATTTTTACATCATCTGCTACTGTTTCAATTTTCATTTCTTTTTACTTGGTCTGCCTCTTTTAGCAGTCATCTTTGTTGTTTTCTTTTTAGTTGTTTTTTTAGTTGTTTTTTTAGTTGTTTTTTTAGTTGGTGCTGTGGTTACTTTAACCTCACCTATTGTTGTTGACATGGCAGTAGCGGCTGTTGATGCCGTTGTTTCTAAGCCAAGTATTTTTTTCCAGAATCCCATAATGGTTTCCTCCTTGTTGTTTGTTGTTTTATTATATATGATATTAAAGATATGTCAATCATTTGATAATCTCCACATACACTTGAGATTTCTGCAGAGAGACATTTAAATCGTTGTACCCAACTGAAACTTTTTATTAATACCTAAATTCTCAAAATAGAAAGGCTGTTTTAAAAACCAATTGATATAGTTTGGTATGCCTTCTTCTATGTTAATAACAGGATTAAAGTTCAGCAGGCTCTTTGCTTTGTCGCTGTTCAATGTATCTCTGTTTGGATAAAAAGGATCATGAGTTTGGGTTATTATTTCTCCTGTACCTAGGCTTTCTTTTATCAGTTCTGCCGCTTCGATAATTTTTCTTCCGTCACCTCTGGTGCAATTGAAAGTCTCGTTTTTGACATCTTTGACAGTTGCTAGTGCAAAATATTTTGCAACATCTAGTACGTTAGAGAAATCAAGTTTGTTGTCAGGGCCTTGTACAGTCATTTGTCCTGTTGTTAACACACTCTTTAACATCTGACTGATGACTCTTGTTATAGTGTCCTTCTCTCCGTAAAGTGCAGACGGTCTCATAATGACATAGTCTAGTCCATGTTCTCTGTGCCATATCTTACACATTATTTCGCCTTGTCTTTTGTATGATCCATACAGTGTGTTTGGCCTTGGTTCAACTGTTTCGTCAGGTACCTGATTGTTAAATTCTCCGTACACCATACTGCTTGATGCAAATGTTATTTTCTCAACTTTATGTTTCACACACAGATCTAGTACATATGCAGTTGCGGTAACCATGTTGTTTGTAGCATCTTGCACATTCCTTTTGACCATCTTTGCATTTGGATATGTAGCAACATGTATAACCCTGTCTGGTTTAAAATCTGAAAAAGCATGTTCCATAAACTGTAAGTTTTCAATTTTACCTATGTACTCTTTGTCTGCTCCTGTTATTGATCTACGTTGTGAGAGTATGGGTTCGTATTCCCAATTTGGAAAAGTGTAGTATTGATGATAACAATCCACGATTCCAACTGTGTGATTGTCTTTTTTCAAGTAGTTTGCGATATGACTGCCTATGAATCCATATCCGCCAAGTATCAGTGTTCTCATATGTTTTTATTGTACATTATTTGGAAGGTTTCTGCAAACTTACCTGCACCCAGGAAACTACCTCGGTACTTATTGTAGTTCAGTATTGCGTCAATTGAATCTGTGTTGAAGTACGAAGCATACGATTCCAATGCTTTCTTTTTCTGATCTGTGTAATCTGTGATATCTATGTATTGATTACAGTCAAAGGTCTTGTAGTGCAAATTATATGGAGGTTCGTCCATGCACCAAAATTGTTCAAAGTGTTTCCGTGATATGCTACGAGCAACGTCATGACACACCTTGTGGTCTTGGTGATGATCTTCTTTCCAGTGTGAAATTAATATGTCGTTATCTGCTATGCAAGATTCCGCATAAGATATTAGATTGTTAGTCAGTGTTAAATTAGGCCTGCCGTTGTCATGCAGGGGTGTGTTGTATATCAGTGTGTTAACTTTCAATACACTCTTGCTTTTTTGCAGTTCGTTGTTAACTATGCTTTCGTTTCTTTTGTCGTTGTGTTCTGCAGAGGGTTTCACTAGTATCAGGTTAGTGACTGTACCGCCTTCCTTTATTACCCTTGAAACCAACCCGCCGCACCCCGTCTCCATGTCGTCTGGGTGTGCTGTTATAATCAGAAACTTCTTTTGAAATTTGTTCATTTGATAATCTCCACATCCGCTTCAGTCTCTATCACCACCCTTGCACCGCAGTTTAACAATGGTTTGTCATTGCCACCGTATATAATTTTACTTGGACCTTTTATGTCTACTTCATGACAGTACGTGTTCTTCGAACCTTGTTTTATTGTGATTACAGGATTGTTTGCGCCGTTCTTCTTATTGGCACGAATCACATGCTGGTTGACGTGTATGTATGTTTTCTTTGTCCTTACCATAGGTCCTATAAGGCATCTCTAGAACTTTTAAACTGTTGGTACAGTTGTTCTGATGCCATGTTCTTACCTTTTGCTTCACATTGTATATCAAAGTTCTCGCTAAAACTCAATGCCCATTGGTTTGTTTTGTGATTAGGAAGTAGATCAGAGTGTGCTCTCAACTTTTGTTTCTTAGCACCTCTAGCCAGTAATTCTTTCATGTTGTGCAGTTCTTCATGCATTTCTTCTGGCTTCAGACCTGCCATTGCTAGTGCTTCGTCTCGGAAATACGAGTAGTGCATACTAGGTCTCACACCACGCCACGAGTCAATGATCCTTTTCACTCTATCGTCATTGGGTTGAATGTGTTCCTCGTCTCGGATCAAATGATGGTGAATGTCTAGCACAAGAGCCACATGTTTTTCCAACATCAACGATGCATCTAGGCCATGTCCCATTTCATCATTCTCAATAGTAATCAAATTTCTTGCTTCTGGCGACAGTCTCGGCAATGCTTTTATAATGCCTTCATATCCCTGTCGACCAGATATGTGTACGTTAATTTTGCAACCATCTTGGAATGATCTACCAAAACCCATCCAACGTGCCATGTTGGCATGATATTCAAACTCGTCTATGCTACGATCCACAATGTCCGGAGTCTCAGATGCGAGTACAGTAAACTGTCCTGGGTGGAATGATACTTTTACATCTAGTTTACGAGCAAGATCACCCACTTCTGCAAAATGTTTTTCGCAGTAATTTATTATTTCTTTGCTCTCAATAAAATATCGCCAATCGGCTTGTGTTGCCATAGGCAGTACAGGAGAACTCAGTCTACACATTCTACGTTCAGGTTTTAACGATCCGGCTTTTGTAATAAGATTTTTAAGTGAATCAATATTGTGTTTAATCACCATATCGAGTTTTTCTTCTGCTTCGTCTTTGTGTTCATTAAGCCAACGTACTGTGGTAGCCTTGGTGTTGAAAGGTCTTTGAATTTCTTCTAGTTGTTTTTTCTTTAGAGTTTGATCATGATGAAACCATTGACAGCAAAAACCTATACGCATACATCTATTGTATAATAATATGTGTGTTTGTCAATCATGATAACCATTTGGGTACAACTCATCTACTGTGTGTACACTACCGTCTTGCAAATCAATAAAAGGACCAAAAATCCCCACAGTGCCTAGACTTGCTTGACCATTATTGAACCATTCCTTGCCTAACATGGATTCTAAGTTTCTTAATCCATACTGATAGTTTTTCCATATGATATTATTATCTTTTAGCAAAGTTTTCCATGCAAGACAATCTTTGTGATTGTTAACGGGCAATTCATTGTGTCCTAGTGCTTTGGGTATAAAATAATTTTGATAATCTAATCTTCCAATTGCACTTTGCCACAATTTTTGGTATTGTCTATCATAAGTTGTAACCTTATTATATTCGGTCTTGGAAAGATTTGTTTCTATACTTCTAATTAGGTCATGACATTGCTTTGCACAGATCAGTGGATCGTCATAGTAAAAACTGCACCAGTCAGATTCACCTTCTTGATATTCTAGATTTACGTCTAAAAAGTAGGTATACCATTTACCATTTAAATATTTTACAAAAGGTTTATCGATACCAAAAATGCTGACTGTTTTACCGTGTGTAGGATATAAGTTGATTGATTCTTTGTATTCTTGTTGTCTTAAAGTTCCACCAACTCTTGTTGAGCGGCCTATATCAATTAGGTTCTCATACCATCTGTCTGTGACATAGAATCTTTGATATTCGTCTGTAGTCATGCTGGAAACTGTGATTTTAGTAGTCTGTAGTGCGTTTTTATTGTTTGCTAACATCTTACTAGCCACATCGTCTAATTCGTAATCTGTGGTAGGTATACCACTTTTTACCATTACAATTTCGTCTATGTGTATGTTGTTACGGACAAAGGTGTCTAGTATCAATTGACTGTCACTGCCACCGGAAAAAAACAATCTTACGTAATCATATGACTCACGCAACCTTATTGCATGATTTTTACAGAGTGCGTGTATGGATTGTGGTGGATCAATATGTAAATTGCCTTTGGTAATAAATTCAGGTATGTTAAATTCAATTGGATTGCCTGTCTGCTTTTTTTCTAATAAAGCAGTGTACTTGTCTGTGGTAACAACATCTCCTACCTTGTAGTAATATGCATTACACTTCAATGATATCGTCACTGGTAATCCACTCTCTGAACTTATCACCACCCAGTCCGCTAACTCTTACACGATAGCCAGTATGATGACTTATATTACAAGTACCATGCGGATATTTAAATGCAGGCCAGGCAAGCACATCGCCGGCCTTCCAGTGGTCTACTGTTGTGTTACCCCAGATCATATATTCACCAGGCCACCAATCGGTTAAGAAAATAAGCACTCGATACCCATCTTTAATTGTTACTTCGGGTGCTAGTCCTGTACTAGCAAGAACATCTAGGTGATACGGAATATGATAAAATGGTGGTTGCCATGTAATTAATCCTGTTCGTCCTTCATCTTTCAACGGCACACTTTCAATCATTTTTTTAACCTTGGGTGTATTGTCATTGGGTTGCATTTTATGATTTTGTTTTCTTATGTCGTATCCTAAACTTAACCATTCGGCTAGTTGCATACCAAGGTATTCATTTTGTAAGTCCCAATTTAAAATATAATCAGATTCAAACTTTGAAATCTCA
>Ga0222670_1000452_pt1 | contig 17607 bp, 9 predicted proteins | sample AntAcemetagen732_FD_181148 | JGI IMG/M metagenome (GOLD analysis project Ga0222670, IMG submission 181148) | Saline water microbial communities from Ace Lake, Antarctica - #732 | ecosystem: Environmental > Aquatic > Non-marine Saline and Alkaline > Saline | place: Antarctica: Ace Lake | collected... | reverse complement strand
TACCAAAACAGATTATGAGAGTGATGCGTATTCTGCGATAATTGAAGACCTCAGTGATTTAACCCATAGATATGAGCTCATAGGAGGGTACAACTATCAGGGAGAGACTGAGAAAATTCTTCAGGGATTGGGTTTTAAAAGGGCAGATTTTGACAAGAAAACAGAGACGTTTTCTGGAGGGTGGAGAATGCGTATTGAATTGGCCAAGTTGCTGCTTCAAACCAATGACGTACTTTTATTAGATGAGCCTACCAACCACCTAGACATAGAATCTATTATTTGGTTGGAACAATTTCTAAATCAGTACTCAGGTGCTGTGGTGATTGTTTCTCACGACAAGATGTTTCTTGACAATGTAACCAACAGAAGTATAGAAATTTCCCTGGGAAGGATTTACGACTACAACAAGCCTTATTCTCAGTATTTGGTGCTGCGATCTGAGCTAAAAGAATTACAACTCAACGCACAAAAAAACCAAGAAAAGCAAATCCAACAAACAGAGCGATTAATTGAAAAGTTTAGGGCCAAAGCCTCTAAAGCTACCATGGCCCAATCGCTCATTAAAAAATTGAATAAAATTGACAGAATTGAGGTAGATGAAGATGACAATAGCGTCATGAAACTTCGTTTTCCCATTTCTGTCACTCCAGGAAAAGTGGTGCTAGAGATAGACGGTGTGTCTAAATCCTACGGAGACAACCAAGTGTTGTCAGAAATAGATCTTTTGATTGAACGGGATTCTAAAACTGCCTTTGTGGGACAGAATGGACAGGGAAAATCTACCTTAGCTAAAATCATTGTAGCTGAATTAGAGGCCTCTAATGGCTTGGTAAAATTGGGACACAATGTACAAATTGGGTATTTTGCCCAAAACCAAGCAGAGTATTTAGACGGTAGTAAAACTGTTTTAGATACTATGATAGACGCTGCCAATGAGACAAACAGGGCCAAAGTTAGAGATATCCTAGGGTCATTTTTGTTTAGGGGAGAAGAAGTAGATAAGTTTGTAAGGGTGCTCTCTGGAGGAGAGCGCAATAGATTGGCCTTGGCCAAATTGCTCTTGCAGCCACTCAATGTTTTGGTCATGGATGAGCCCACAAACCACCTAGACATTAAATCTAAAAATGTACTAAAGCAGGCGCTACAAAGTTTTGAAGGGACCTTGCTATTGGTGTCTCATGACAGGGATTTTTTACAAGGCCTTACCAATAAAGTGTACGAATTTAAGGACCAGAAGATCAATGAGTACCTGGGAGATATTGACTTTTATTTAGAGCAGCGAAAGGTCCAAGATTTTAGGGCTATTGAAAAAAAGCAGCAGATAAAAACTGAGAAGAAGGTCCAAAGCAATCAAAAACCAGCCCTTGATTACCAACAGCAAAAAACCCATAAATCATTACAGAATAAGCGGAGTAATTTAGAGACTAAAATTTCAGACTTGGAAAAATCAATCACCTCTAAAGACAAGTCTTTGGAAGATGATTATGAAAAAACTGCTGCTGATCCAGCCTTTTTTGACCGCTACCAAAAGGATAAAAAAGCATTACAACAGGCCATGATAGATTGGGAAAAAGTGAGTTTAGATTTAGAATTGTTTTAAACTGCAAGTGTTGCTTTTAATTTAAGGTTTTTTTAACATTTGTTCTCTTTACTTATGGATAGTTTTGGCGTCTTAATACTTTAATTAACTAGAGACTTCATGGAATTAAAAAAATTAAGGGGAGTGATCCTTGCCGGCTTGGCCCTAATAGGCTTAGCGCTATCTATTTTTTTAGCTAAAAATTTGATTGACAATAAGGCTTCAGCTGTGGCTCCAGCCAGAAAAATCATCAAAGAGGTGGTGGTGCAAAAAGCCTTAAATGGCCCAGTAACTATTAGTGTTCCTGCCCAAGGTCTGGTGACAGCCAAAAAGCGTATTGAGATTTATTCTGAGGTACAAGGGGTCTTTAGAATGGGGGCTCAATTGTTTAGGACAGGTCAGTCTTACCAATCAAATGAAATCTTACTTCAAATAGATGCCGCTGAATACCTAGCGAATGTAAAATCTTCAAGAACTAATTTATACAATCAAATTGCAGCAATACTTCCAGATATTAGACTGGATTTTTCAAAAGAATACCCCACTTGGCGGGCCTTTTTAAACGCCATTGATATTAATAAAAACCTTCCAGAATTACCACAAATGTCAGATGATAATCTAAAGCTGTTTGTTTCTGGCAGGGGGGTGTTAGGGGCTTACTACGCCGTTAAGAATTTAGAGCAAAGACTCTCCAAGTACCAAGTAAGGGCGCCATTTAACGGGGTGCTAACAGAGGCCTTAGTGACAGAGGGTACACTAGTAAGGGCTGGACAAAAATTAGGAGAATATATTCAGCCTGGAGTCTATGAACTCATGGTGTCTATCCCAAAATCTTATGCCTTAAAATTAAATCAAGGCGCTACAGTATTTCTATCTAACATGGAAGGAAACCAATCATTTACGGGTAAAGTGGTCCGTTTGAATGCAACAGTAGACCCAAACACACAGACTACCGCTGTAACTATAGAAATTAAAGACCCAAGTTTATACGAAGGCGTATATCTTAAAGCGGTTTTAGAAGGCAATACCATTCAAAATGCCATATCCCTTCCCAGAGCGTTGGTCAGTGAATCCAATACAGTATTTGCTGTAGACAACAACACATTAAAAGCCATTCCTGTACTGCCTTTGCATTATTCAGAGGGCCAAGTAGTGGTTTCAGGTATTCCAGAGGGGATAGAAATTTTAGCCAAGCCACTTTTAGGGGCTTATGAAGGCATGACCGTAAATCCCATTAGATGAGAAAATTAGTAGCGTATTTTATAAAATACCAAGTAGCGGTAAACATTTTTGTATTGGCGTTCTTTCTCTTTGGAATTTTTGGCGCAAAGGCTTTGAAGTCTTCTTTTTTCCCCCTGACAGAATCCAAAATTATTCAAATTAGTATTGCCTACCCGGGTGCCTCTCCTTTAGAGATTGAAGAAGGTGTTGTACTAAAAATAGAGGACAATTTAAAAGGCTTGCAAGGGGTAGACAGGGTAACCGCAGTAGCCAATGAAAACAGCGGTAGAATTACCGTAGAAATAGAAAAAGGGCTGGACATAGATTTCATGCTCTTAGAAGTGAAAAACGCAGTAGATAGAGTGCCCTCTTATCCTACTGGTATGGAGCCTTTAGTGGTGGCCAAGCAAGAAGTGGTTAGACCCACAATCTCTTTGGCTTTAAGTGGTAAAAATGCCCCACTTCAGACCCTGAAACAATTGGGTAGGGGTATTGAAAACGACATTAGGGCCATGGAGGGAATATCACAGATCACAGTATCTGGTTACCCCCAAGAAGAAATTGAAATTGCCGTAAATGAAACCCAGCTTTTGGCCTACAATTTAAGTTTCACAGAGGTAGCACAAGCAGTGGCTAACGCCAACCTATTAATCACTGGTGGTACGGTTAAAACAGCAGAAGAAGACTTTCTGATCAGGGCAAACAATAAATATTATTTTGGGAAAGAGCTCTCTAATCTCATAGTGACCACTCAGTCTAATGGAACTTTGGTTCGACTAAGCGAAGTAGCTGAAATTAGAGATCGTTTTGCGGAATCTCCCAATGCTACTTTTTACGACGGAGAAGAAGCCGTTAATATCACCATTAATAGTACCAACACCGAAGATTTAATCTCTACAGCAACCAGAATAAAAGAATATGCCCTTCAGTACAACCAGACCCATGACGGGGTGCACTTGAGTGTGCTGAGTGATCAATCCATTACATTGACTCAACGAACAGAATTATTGGTTAAAAATGCCTGGCAGGGTATGTTATTGGTGTTGTTCTTCTTATCCCTATTTTTGAACACCAGGTTGGCTTTCTGGGTGGCTTTTGGTTTGCCAGTGGCTTTCTTGGGCATGTTTGCTTTTGCAGGATTCTTTAATGTGACTATTAATGTACTGTCGCTATTTGGGATGATTATTGTCATTGGAATTCTTGTAGACGACGGAATTGTTATTGCAGAAAACATATACCAACACTACGAACGTGGAAAAAAACCAGTTGAAGCAGCTATAGATGGTATTTTAGAGGTAATACCTCCAATTATATCTGCGATTATAACCACTGTTTTGGCCTTCTCTATTTTCTTATTTTTAGACAGTAGGATTGGAGAATTCTTTGGAGAGGTCTCTGTGGTTGTGATACTGACCCTTGTGGTTTCTTTGGTAGAAGCACTCATTATACTACCTGCCCACTTGGCGCACTCTAAAGCATTACAGCCTTTAGATGAAACGCCTAAGGATGGTTTGGCAAGCGTGTTTGCTAAACTCAGGGGCTTTAATGCCATGGGCGAAAAGATCATGAATTGGATGAGAGATACTTTGTACGCTCCTGCCTTAGATTTTTCTTTAAAGCATAAATTCTTCACATTTGCCTTGTTCATCATGGCCTTAATTCTCACCATAGGCTCTGTTGGAGGGGGCATTATTAAAACCGCATTTTTCCCTAGGATAGCGAGTGACAGGGTTCAAATTACCTTGGTCATGCCCAATGGGACCAATGAAAAAATCACAGATTCTATTATCAGTGTTATTGAAGAAAAATCTGCTTTAGTGAACCGAGAGCTCACAGAAAAATACTTGCAGCCAGAAGGAAAACCTTTATTTGAAAATACCATTAAGACTATAGGTCCTGGGGCTTCTAGAGCCAGCCTAGAGATAAACTTACTCCCCGGAGAAGAGCGTCCAGACAATATAAGGGCAGACATGGTCACCACAAGATTGGCTGAACTGGTTGGTCCAGTGATTGGGGTAGAGCAACTGATTTACGGTTCAGGGGGTAATTTCGGAGGCAGTCCTGTATCTGTATCGCTCTTAGGAAACAATATAGAAGAACTAAAAGCTGCCAAGCAGGAGCTCAAAACCGCTTTGGTAGAAAATGATTTGCTCAAAGATGTAGTAGACAATGATCCAGCTGGGATAAAAGAAATTAGACTGGAGCTAAAAGACAATGCCTATGTTTTAGGATTAGATGTTAGAAACGTCATGGCGCAGGTGCGTTCAGGATTTTTTGGATCGCAAGCACAGCGCTTTCAAAGGGGTCAAGACGAAATTCGGGTATGGGTCCGCTATAACAAGGAGGACAGGTCTTCTATTTCAAATTTAGAAGACATGAGGATTCAAACCCCAACTGGGGCTAAGGTGCCGCTAAGAGAGATCGCATCTTATAGCATTGAAAGAGGAGATGTGTCTATTAACCACCTAGACGGGCGAAGAGAGATTCAGGTTTCAGCAGATTTAAAAAATCCAAATACCACCAGTGGTAGTGATATTATGGAAGAAATAAAACTTCATATCATGCCAGATATTCAAGCCAAATACCCTTCCGTAAGCCCTTCTTATGAAGGCCAAAATAGGGAAGCGAATAAACTAACCAAGTCCTTAAACAAAGCAGGTATTCCTATTTTATTTCTCATATACCTCACTATTGCCTTTACGTTTAGAAGTTACACCCAGCCATTATTGCTAATGATTATGGTACCTATAAGTTTAACTGCAGTGGCTTGGGGACATTGGATTCATGATTTCCCCATCAATATTATTTCCCTTTTAGGAATTATTGCGCTGATTGGAATTATGGTGAACGATGGTTTGGTACTTATTGGTCGTTTTAACACCAACCTCAAAGAGGGCACGCCCTTTGATACCGCACTATTAGAGGCTGGAAAATCCCGATTTAGGGCTATTTTCTTAACTTCTGTTACAACCATAGCTGGATTAGCACCCTTGCTTTTAGAAAAGAGCAGACAGGCGCAATTTTTAAAGCCAATGGCCATTTCAATTGCCTATGGGATAGGATTTGCCACCTTGCTTACCCTTGTTTTGCTTCCAGTTTTCTTATCGTTCAACAATAATTTAAAAACGACTGTTAAATGGTTGTGGTCAGGAAATATGCCCACTAAAGAATCTGTAGAACGAGCCGTATTAGAAGTGCAAGAAGCAAAAGATTTAGAGGGAGATACCCATTAATTCAGCGTTAAATAAAACAATATGAAAAGTCGTGTAATATTTTTGGTTTGCTTTCTTGGGGCTTGGATTTCCAAGGCACAGACCACACGTTTAGATAAAGAAGCGGCATTTTCTGCTGCCTTAGATAAGAATTTTGGCATTCAAGTCTCTAGAAACCAACTCAGTATAGCTAAGAACAATGCATCTGTTTTAAACAGTGGTTTTTTACCTACTGTGTCTGCTATATCTGCAGCCAATTACAACCAAGACAACAGTACCATTGAATTTCCAGGACAATTTCTTGAAGACGGCAGCCCAAGGCCAAATTTAACCTTAGACCAGGCAGAGGCACAGCGTTATAACACAGGGCTGCAATTAAATTACACCTTGTTTGACGGTATGGGAAGGCGTTACAATTACAAGGCTTTAAAGAACAGGTATGCGCTTAGTGAATTGCAATTAAGGGAGACCATAGAGAATACAGTCATTCAGCTTTTTTCTGTGTATTTTAGGGTGGCCCAGCTGTCAGAAAATAGTGCTGTTTTGGAAAACATTTTGGGTCTTTCTAAGCGAAGGCTCACCAGGGCAGAATATGCTTTTGAATTGGGTCAGACCAATAAATTAGCTGTATTAAATGCGGCTGTAGATGTGGCTAATGACAGTATTTCGCTATTGAATGCCCAACAAAATTTAGGTACCGCCAAACGAGACTTGGGTGTACTGATCAACAGTGACCTTCAACAGGATTTTAAGGTAGACACCACAGTAGTTTTCTTACCCTTGCAAAGGGTAGAGGCCCTTTTAGAAGGTGCCAAACAAAACAATGTGCAATTGTTGCTCGCTCAAACCAATACCAGAATAAACGAATACGACCTAAAGGTGAGTCAGTCCGGATTTTTACCTAGGGTGGGACTTACGGGAAGCTATGGTTGGAACTTGAACCAAAGTGCGGCATCGGCTTTTTTTCCTGGGGTAAATAACACCAATTACAATATCGCTTTAGGGGCCAATCTTACTTGGAATTTATTTAGTGGAGGACAGATCCTGACCAGGATAAAAAATGCCAAATTGGCCCTAGACAACCAAGAAATATTACAAGCACAGCAAGATTTGAGTTTTGAAAGAGACCTCATGAACGCCTGGCAGGTGTATGAAAACAGCTTGTCTATTTTTGCTCTGCAAGAGGAACTAGTTAAAACATCTGCGGTCAATTTTAAACGCACCGAGGAACAATACGCATTGGGTACTATTACCGCCATTGAATTCAGACAGGCGCAGTTGAATTTGTTAAACGCAGAGACCAGCAGTAATGCGGCCAAGTACAATGCTAAATTAGCCGAGTATGCGTTATTGCAACTTTCGGGACAATTGTTAAATACAGATTTTTAAGCACTTCTTTTATAAGGCCCATTTTTGGGCAATGGCGTCTACACAGTTAATGCCGTCTATGGCGGCAGATATAATGCCACCAGCATAACCAGCACCCTCCCCACAAGGATATAGCCCTTTAATGTCTATGTGTTCTAAGGTGTTGGGATCTCTAGGAATAGAGACTGGAGAAGAGGTCCTGCTTTCAGGTGCGTGTAAAACCGCCTCATTGGTGTAATAACCATTCATTTTACGACCAAACTTCACAAAGGCCTTTTGCAGTCTTTTTGCAATCAGTGGCGGCAGTACCTCTGCTAAATTAACACTCACAATCCCAGGCTGATAAGAGGTTTTTGGAAAGTCTGTAGAGGTTTTACCCTGTACAAAATCTATCATTCTTTGGGCGGGTACTCGCTGTGTTTTACCTCCGGCAACCCAGCAGTCATACTCCACTTTTTTCTGAAAATCTAGGCATACAAAAGGATCATTTTCTTTGTAATTAGGCAAGTCTTCTGGCGAAACACTCACCACAATACCGGAGTTGGCATAAGGATTGTTTCGCTTACTTGGACTCCAACCATTGGTGACCACTTCTTCTGCTTCTGTAGCACATGGGGCAATAATCCCACCCGGACACATGCAAAATGAATAGACACCCATTCCGTTTACCTGTTCTACCAAAGCGTAAGACGCCGGAGGGAGGTATGGATTTTGGTGGTCTCCATGGTATTGAATGTCGTTTATTAATTCTTGGGTGTGTTCTACACGAACCCCAAGCGCAAAAGGTTTGGCAGCTATAGTGACCCCTCTTTTGTGGAGCAAGTAAAAAATATCTCTTGCGGAGTGTCCCGTAGCTAAGACTACTTCTGAAAAGTCATGCCAAGTGTCTCCGTTTATTTCGAGTCCTTTAATGTTGTTGTTTTCTATTTTAATATCAGTGAGTTTGGCATTGAAATGCACCGCGCCTCCGTGGGCAATTACGGCTTCTCTCATGGCTGTAATAATGGCGGGTAATTTATTGGTGCCAATATGAGGGTGTGCTTCAACTAAAATGTCGTCAGAGGCACCAAAGTGGACCAACCATTCTAATGCTTTAAGTACATTACCCCTCTTTTTAGATCGGGTGTATAATTTACCGTCAGAGTAGGTTCCAGCACCCCCTTCTCCAAAGCAATAATTGGATTCTGGGTTTACGGTTTGTGCTTTGTTAATGGCGGCCAAATCCCTTCTCCTCGCTCGCACATCTTTCCCTCTTTCAAACAACACTGGAGTGATTCCTGCTTCTATAGCCCTGAGTGCTGCGTATAATCCTGCTGGGCCAGCACCAATAATGGCTACTTTTTTCTCTGGATCAACTGTTTTTGCTCTCCAAGCCTGTGCTACTTCTCTTACTTCGCCCACCTTCCAAAACTCCAGCTGTACATTCACTTTAATAGACGCTTTCCTGGCGTCTAAGGAACGTTTTCTAATGCGCCAATCAAATACCTCATTCGGGTTTAGTTTGGCCTTCTGAAGCCCTAGACGGTAAATGAATTCTAGGTCTTCCTGCTGTTGCGGTTTTATGACTATTTGAACGAGTGCACTCATAGTGCAAAGGTAGTTTATAAGCTGTAAATAAACCTAAAAGTTACAAACCTTGGTTGTATGAAAGTTTCAGAGGTAAAGACAGAAATATTATTGGCGTTGTTTCTGATTTGGGCATCTATGTTGAGAAGGTTACTGCCGCTTAATTGGTATTCCCATTTGGCATCTTTGTCTTTTCTGTATGAAATAGTTCCATTCCAATTTTGAAAAGATTGCGATTGTCCATTTCCAATGTCTTGTGAGGTATAGGTGTAATCTGTTCTAAAGGTAATTTTTTTCAATATATACGCATCAAAATTCACAGATGGAGCGCGATTCGTGAAAGTAGTTTTACGGCTTCCTTGGTTGTTGGTAGTTACGCCATACCTATAGTTGAAACTCACATTGGGTGCCACCTTAAAATTCGTGCGAATTCCGGGCGTGTAGGTTTGTGTAATTCCTTCGTTTACGGATACTTGATTTTGAATAAACTGGTTTATTTTACTGTAGTTTAAGCCCGCGTTAAAGCTGGCCCTAATTTTCCCAAAAGTCCTTTGAATTCTCCCAAAAATATTGGCATTTTCATCTGCAAAACTAGAGTTAAAAAAAGTACTGGTTCTAATTACATTTTCAAAGTTTGTAAGGCTTCTGATTTGGTCAATATTATTCGAATAAGCCGCCCTTACAAATACATTGGTGTAATTGAATAAGTTAAAGCTGCTGTACAGCAAGCTCAAGTTGTTGGAAAGGGCATTTTGCAAGTCTGGATTTCCAAATTGAATGCTGTTGTAATTGTTTAAAACCAACCCCTGGGCCAAACGGGTAACGTCTGTAAATTGGTTTCTCATATTGTAGTTAAAGGTGAGGCTTTCTCCTTTTTTTAACTGAATTCTAGTCTCAAAATCTGGCAGAAGTTTTATGAAGTTATCTGTGAAAGTTTCTTGAAATTGGGTGTTGTTGTTCCCGTAAGCATGTACAGAAAAGCCTGGTGTAAAGGTAAATTTCCCGGTCCTAAACCTATAATGTGCTCCTATATAAAAATCCTTAAAAGCATAACTCACGTCATTGCTTACTTTTCCTTCATTGAAGTTTGGGCTTGGATTCAGTAGGCTATTGTCTTCTAAAAACTGAAATATAGTAGAGTTGAATTGTTGGTAGCTCAGGATGGTTCCTAGGGTAATATTAATATTGCTCTTTGAATTTATAATGTGGTAATAATCCAATTTAGCGTCTAATTGATTGCTCTTGATTCTTCTATTTTGCCCTATGTTATAATCAGAAAAGCCACTATTGAATCCAATAGCGTTTGCTGTAACTATATAAGGATTAACCCCACTGCTGTTGTCTAGAATGGCATTGTAAACAGGATCTTCATCTTTGATGAGGTGTTGGGATTCAAAAGCGAATATATTGTTCTCATCTAGGGTGTAATAATACTTAAGACTTTGGTTAATGTTAAAGGGTTTTACTTCTTCTGTTTGAACGGCACTACCAATAACGGAAGATAAAATAGATTGGTTTTGGGTGTCGTTAGAAGTCCTTCCCAATATATCGTAATCTATTTGATTGCTAAAGTTTGGTTTGTAAGAAAGGCTGAGTTTTGCTAAGGCTTGATTGGATCTTTCGTTTCCTTCTTGGTCCGTAGCTTCATCTGGTATGCCCAACTCTGGGTTGGTATATTGGATGAGACTAACTTCCTTAGAAAGAATTTTACTGCTGTTAATGATTAAAAAACCACTAATGTCTAGGACTTTATTTGGGGAGTAACTAAAATTAGCTGTGGCCAGTTTGTTTTCTATTCTAAGGGCGTTGTTTTGGTTAGTCAGGAAATTTAGGCTGTTGTCTCCTAAGTTAATACTGGTTCCACTAGTGCTGCTCGGTGGATTAAAACCACCGCCAAAGCCCCTAATATCTCTTCTAGATAGCCCTATTTCGCCAATATTATTTAAATCCCCAATAAAATTAATGCTGTATTTAGGGCTGTAATAGAATAATTTTGGTTGTGCTAAATAGAGGGTTTCCTCAGGAGCAGCTCCACTTCCTGCGGTGACGTTACCAAACCAAAAATTTTCTTTTCCCTCTTTGAGTTTAATGTTTATGGCTACATTGTCTTGGTTGTTTCTCACCGAACTCAATTGGCCAACCTCAGAATAATTTTTAAGGATTTGTATTTTATCTACTGCATTGGAAGGAATGTTTTTGGTGGCTACCTTGGTGTCTCCGTCAAAAAAATCTTTTCCGTTTACCATCAGTTTATTCACCACCTTTCCCTCAACTTCTATTTGTCCATTTTCATTGATCTCTACACCAGGAAGCTTGTCTATAATATCTTCTAGTTTTCGTTCAGATCCATTGGTATAAGAGTCTGCGTTGTACACCAAGGTGTCTCCTTTAACTGCGACCGGCATTTTATACACCAGCTCTACCTCATCAAGGGCAAACTCAGGAATGAGGTTGTAATCCTTATTGAGGTCTATATCCGTTGTGCTAATGGAGTCGTTCTGGGTCTTAAGCCCAATATAACTTACCTGAACCCTGTAGTCACTATTCTTTTTTAGTTCCAGGGTGTAAGCGCCGTCTTTATTGGTGATGGTATAGGATTCAAACCCATTTGTTTTTTTGTTAATGGCTACCACACTGGCAAGCTCTAATGGATTGTTTAGGCTGTCCATGACAGCCCCTTGCAATTTTATTTGACCCAACATTAAGACAGGAAGCAGTATGGCAACCCATAAGAGGCACTTTTTCATACAAAAAGGAATTATTTAATTAGTTGGATCTTCTGCCCCTGTTGTTTCTCATTTCGAGCATTTTGCCCACAACGGTCTCTTGGTATTCTTTTTTAGTCACCTCTTTTCCTTTTTCAGGAATTTTAATGTCTATACCATCTTTAGGATTCAGTACTATTTGTGAACACAACATAGTGGTGTTACCCGCACTAACTTCCAAAATAAGACCAGGAAGGCCCCAGTATTCTGCGGGTCCGTGTCTGAGTGGAATTTGCAGGGTGTACCAAGCTTCAACCTGGGTGTATTCCACCGCTTTTTCTTCTGTGTTTTCACTGAGATTACCCCAAGAAAAATCGTACCAACTCAATTCATCTGTAGGGATAGAAGCTGTGGCCTTGAAGCACATATATTGCCCTATTAGTTTGGATTCAGCGCCCATGGTCCAATTAATTTCTTGGAGTTTGTCTTTCACTAAAAACTTTTTCCCGTAAAATTCTTGTTCTTGAACCAAGCTGTTGTCTTGAATATTTTTGTATTGTGCCCCTCTAGAGAAATTACTTCCCCAAGAATCTGTAGCCCCTGAATATGCGTCTACTTTCTCCTCTTCTTTAAAGAACGATGACTCTTTATTGAAACTGAGTACAAAGGTCTTTTCTAGCCTATTTTTAAGCCTTTCTTTCATTTGTTTCTTCTGTGCCTCACTCATTCGAGCCCCCCAATTCCCTAATTCCATTTTAGACTGAGAAAAATAGTAAGCTTTGCCTTCAAAGTCTTGACTTTCAGTCGATGCTGTAAAGGGGCCACTGTTTATGAACAGAGCAGAGAGTATTATAAAAAAGACAGTTTTCATTTAGTTTCGATATTTTGTTTAACAAATATACAAATAATTTAAACAGAATGAATCAAAAATGAGATTTTTGTATTTATGGGGATAGGTTTTTTGGGAATGTATTTCATATTTCTAAAATAGGCTAAGATTAAGTTTTAAAATTACTGGTTCAAATAATTAAATTATTTTAAATTGAAACATAAAATATCTCTACATGAACAAGAAACTAATAATATTTTTCGTCATATCTTTTATTGCATTTAATTTTTTCTCCTGTAGTTCTGAGCTCAAAAGCGAAGAAGCAAATAAAAAACCCAATATTCTCTTGATAGTTGCAGACGATCTTGGTTACTCAGATTTAGGGTCATTTGGCAGTGAAATTGAAACACCAAATATAGATGCCCTTGCGTATGAAGGAATTAGATTTAGCAAGTTTTATGCTTCGCCTTTGTGTGCCCCAACTAGAGCTATGTTACTGTCGGGTAATGACAATCATATAGCAGGAATGGGAAGTATGTTTGAGAGGACTGAGAATTTTGGTTATGAAAAACGATTGACTAATCGTGTAGCTATAATTCCTGAGTTATTACAAACTCAGAATTACCACACTTATATGGCAGGAAAATGGCATTTAGGAACTGACCCTGAAGCCAATCCTTTTAATCGAGGATTTGATCAATCCTTTATTAATTTATTAGGTGCTGGAAATCATTATAATGATAAGGGTTTGTTCGCTGAAAATAGAATAACTCCTTATACTGAGAATGGAAAACCTGCAAAATGGAAAGACGGTAATTATTCAACGGATTTTTATACAGACAAATTAATTGAATTTATTGATTCAAATTTAGATGATGACAATCCTTTTTTTGCTTTTGCAGCCTACACATCTCCACATTGGCCGCTACAAGTTGATCTAAAATATTCTCAAAAATATCAAGGATATTATGATGACGGTTATGAAAAACTAAAAGAAAAACGCTTTTTAAATCTTAAGAGAATTGGAATGATTCCGAAAGATTCAGAAATGCCTCCCAACCATGAAGATATTAAATCATGGGATTTATTATCTGATGAGGAGAAAAAATCAGAAGCAAAAAAAATGGAGTTATATGCAGGGATGGTAGATAATCTCGATTTTAATATTGGAAGGTTAATTAAGTATTTGAAAAAGATAGGAGAGTACGAGAATACCTTTATAGTTTTTATGTCTGATAATGGTGCTGCTCCGGCAGATTTATATAACAATCCCAAATACAGTGAATATATAAGAGAATATTTTAATAATGATTTTGACAATATGGGAAATCTTAATTCTTTCGTGTCTTATGGACCACAATGGGCTGAGGCGAGTTCTGCCCCATTTAAGTTTTATAAAGGATTAACAACAGAAGGCGGAGTCAGAGCACCCATGATAATAACTGGCCCAAATATAAATAGAGAAAATGAAATTTATCATGCCTCTCTAACATTAATGGATATTGCGCCTACTTTTTATGAAATTGCTAATATAAATTACCCAAAGACATACAATGAAAGCGAATTGTACCCCCTAAAAGGCAATTCAATACTTACTTATTTGTCTAAAAAATCTAACCAAATTAAAGAATCTGAGTTTGTGTTTGAATTAGAGCATAACAAGAAAGCTATGCTAATAAGAGGAGATTGGAAAATCACAAATATTACCGAGCCATTTAATGAATCAAATTTTAAACTCTACAATCTTGCTCATGACCAAGCAGAAATGAATGATGTTAAATCTTTAAATCCTGAAATATATAATGAGTTATTAAAGGAATGGAAAAAGTTTTCTAACGAAGTACACCTCGATTTAGAATGAAATATTGAACTATGATATTTCTAGTAGGGAATTTATAATCAGCTGTAATTTGATCAGTTTCTTTATTGAAGTGTGGCGAGGTAAAACTTTGATTTCCCTTATGCTGACGCGTAAATTACTCAGAAACCTTCAGGCTTACTTTAGAAGCATTAAAGTTTAGTTCATCGATATGTCCCAATACTTGACGATCGTCTGAGATAAAATGCGCATGGAAAAAACTATCATGATGCGTAAAAATAGCCTTGTGATTTCGAGAAAAGAAACCTATTAAAGATCCGCTAATATTTTTGAAATCGTACTGAGTTAATCCCTGGTGAGCCACATCTGGTGAGGATACTTGCTCACCCTCGGGTAAATTAACACTGTGAAGTTTCATTTTACTAAAAACCCCATCAATAAGAATCAATAAGGGTTGGTCATAATTTTTGTACACTGAATCTATGTAATTCTCTATGCTGAGTAGTGTGTAATATTTCTCAGGAAGATTAACTGCTTTTAAATTACTATTTGTAGTGTACACAAAAAAGGGTGCACTAGCGGATGGACTTTTAGAGACCTTATGTGAAATACCATCGACTACTTTTGAAACAAATGTTTGTCCTTCAAACAACACTATTTCTCCTTTCAAAAATTCAATAGGTCCCAACCCATAGGTTACTTTGTTATTTAATGAATCTGTTGCAATCTTAGCTTTTAGATCTCCTTTCCACATGACATCACTCATTTTACCAACAACCTTGATAGAAGAGGTGTTTGTCAATTTTGTACATGAGGCTAACAAAAGCAAGGGAAAGATGTAAATAATATTTTTTAACATGCTGTAAAAATATAAAAACACCAACAATATATAAGTATAACCGTTTTATTGTTTTAGTAGCGTAACACCAGGATTCTTTTTCTCGCGCTGCTCAAAAAAGGGCCTTGGGGGAAGGCTTTAAAAAGTAAAACAAGAAAAGGCTTTGCTCTTTTTTTCTTTTTTAATCCTTATTACTTAAAAGCGTTGCTTTACGCAAAGGCTTTAAAAAAGAAAAGCACCCTAATGGGTGCTTTCTTGTTTTGCTTTGTAGATAACTCTGTTGAAATATCGAACGTTAGTTTTACACCAAGAGATTTCATAAATACTATAGAAAGTATAAAATTTCTTGATGAAAGCTTAACTAATTGTTCATAAAACCACATTATGTTAATCACATTTTAATAAAACTGGAACCGTTCCATTCCCATCTAAAAATTTAAGAAAATCCTAACAACAACATCTTCTCTGGAAGACCTCAACCTTTAAATCAAGACTGTTTTAAGACGGTTTGGAGTCGTTTTAGCCTACTTAAGCAAGGACAAACAATATTCAATTTGCGTTTCTCTTGCTGGGTGTGTTGCAGGTGGTTCTAATTGGTAGGAGCTGGTATAATAAAAGAAAGAAATCATAGTTAACGCTTAATAGCATCATTTAACTGTTTATCATCACATTAGGTTGGGGGTCTTTGAAGAGGCTACTTTAATTTTGTTGGTTTATAATTTTTAAGACTGCTTGTAAGTCCCAGTCTTCTTTTTTAAGAAAATATTGATATTTAGCCTCTCCCGTTATCTGAACAGTAGGGTTTATCTTTTGTTCTGGAATATTGGTTTCTAACTCTTGTGAAAATTTCATAAGAGCTATAGGTATTCTTATTCCAATTTTTGTATTGGGCAATGTGTACTCAATTATTTTTCCACCCGTTATTTCGTGATGCGACCCTCCAACTTGTTCTCCAACAATTAATCCCCTTTTGCTGTTTTTAAACAGCGCCGTGTAATACGCAGCAGCAGAAAAAGTTCTTCCACCTACTAATAAATAGACCTTGCCTTTATAGCTTTTTTTCTTTTTTACCCGTTTCACATTATTTACAAAAACATGCTCATAAGAATCTTTGTTTTTTATAAACGGTTTTTTAATTTGATTTATAAAGTTCTCAACAGCTTCTTGATCAACAGGAGTGTTTTCTATTTTAATAATAAGATCTTTGTTTGGGAATTCAAAGTCAGGAATTTTAACAGATATGTATTCGTTAAAGTCTTCCTTAGCAATATAAGAATAAAACAATGCTGGAATCAGTATGTCACCACCTCTATTATATCGTAAGTCTATGATTAAATGTTTTGCTTTTTTCTTTCGGATTTTTTTAAAGATATTTGAAAACTGTTTGTTGAAAGTGCTGTATACATTTTTAACAGGTTCATTCCAAAAAAACGAATTTAATTTGATATAATATGAATCTGAGTTTTTAAAATACGCTGTATTTACAATGTTTTTTAACTGTTTTTGATTCAAAGGGAAGACCTTATTTCTATAAATACTTTCACGCGTTTTAATTCCTATGGAGCTTAATTCAATAGTTTTAGTTATGTTGCTATTGGGCAAAGTGTAAGTTACAGTAAAAGTGCTTGAAGCACCATATTTTACACGGTAAAACACATCAAAATTTTGCTCTAATTCTTTTAATGCATATGTGTTTTCTTCTTTGAGTACGTTCTCAAGAATTGCTGAAACAGGCACCTTGTTAATGTTAGAGATAATGGATCCAAAAGGTATTTGAGCTTCCTCATAATTCACAACCAGCTTATTGTTAATGATTAGAATTGGAATAGGGAATAATGTTTTTTGGTCTGTTAATACTGTTTTCAAAATCGCTTCAGAAAGTGTAATCGCACCATGATCGTCTAATTTGGTGTTCGCTTGCGTATCCATTAAGAATTTAAAAAAGTCTATAGTGGTCATTTTCTTTCCGTTAAGTACTTCGCTTCGTTTATTTAAGTAACCGTATAGCGCTTTCTTTTCTTCTGAATTAAGATTTGGAGACACTTCACAGGTAATAGTTGTTAATGCATCAAAGTCTTGTTTTAACAGAATGTCCTTGTATAGCTCTTGTGAAATACAAAGGGAGCTTAAAAAAAGCGCCAATAGTAATAATTTGTTTTTCATTTTAGAAGTTGTTATTTCGTTTTTTGAGTTTCTTCATTAGCCTTAAATTCAGCGAGTCCTTGTATAGTTGCTTTAATACATTCACAAGGTGTTGGTCCTCCTTCCCAAACATCTTCACAAGGCTTCTCAATTAATTCTGGACGGTTCTGTCTTATCCAATCCTTTGCTTCATAGTATACGTGTATAACGTCAGCATAAAGTGAACTTTTTAAGGTTATAATTTAAGGGAGACATTTTTTAAATTTATAAACCTTAAAATTAGTATTATGCCAAAGAAAAGAAGTGCAAGTTCACTTATTAGTGACTT
>Ga0222670_1000451_pt1 | contig 17611 bp, 19 predicted proteins | sample AntAcemetagen732_FD_181148 | JGI IMG/M metagenome (GOLD analysis project Ga0222670, IMG submission 181148) | Saline water microbial communities from Ace Lake, Antarctica - #732 | ecosystem: Environmental > Aquatic > Non-marine Saline and Alkaline > Saline | place: Antarctica: Ace Lake... | reverse complement strand
GAAGTTGATGAGATTGCAACAATCAATACAGATTTAGATCTAAACAATGTTTTTTTTAATAATCAAGATTTCAATCAATCTATTAAACTTGTTGTTAATTGCATCAATAACAATGAAAAAATATGTATTTTGGGTGATTATGATGTTGATGGGTCTGCTGCTACATCATTATTTATTAAATTTTTAGAAAGTATAAATCACTCTTTTTTTTATTATATTCCTGACAGAGAAAAGGATGGTTATGGTGCCACCAAAATACTATTTCAAAAACTGATCTTGGAAAAGCCTAAATTAATTATAATGGTTGATTGTGGTTCTACTTCTAATGAAGCAATAGATTTCTTAAATGAAAATGAAATAAAGTCATTAATTATTGATCATCATGAAATTAATAAACCCTTTCCAAATGCAAACTCAATTATAAATCCTAAAAAAGATAATGGCTATAGAGAGTACGATTATTTTTGTGCAACAACACTTACATATTTTTTTTTAGATTTACTGATTAAAGAAATCAAAAATGAAATAAATATTTCTGATTATTTGATATATGTTTTGTTAGCTACTGTCTGTGATGTTATGCCTTTAAGAAAGCTTAATAGATTAATTGCATTAAATGCTCTTAAAAATTTTGATATAACAAAAAATTTACCTCTTAATACTTTATTTGTATTAAATAATAAAAAAAATAAAATTAATATTAATGACCTAGGTTATTTAATTGGTCCCATATTGAATGCTGGTGGTAGATTAGGTAAATCTCGATATGCTACAGAATTATTATCTTCTAATAATGATCTAGTTATCAAAGACCGGTGTAATCACTTAATTAAATTGAATAATAAAAGAAAAGAAATTGAAACTTTAATATTAAATGAAATTGATTTTCAAAAAATTGAAAAAGAAAATAAAGGAGTAATTATTTATTATAATCCAAATATTAACGAAGGTCTAATTGGAATTATTGCAGCACGATTAAAAGATTATTTTAATAAGCCAGCTATTGTTATAACTGCGTCTAATGAATTATTAAAGGGATCTGCAAGATCAGTTTATAATTATAATATTGGTTGTGTAATTAAAAATTTACTAGATCAAGGTATAATTTTAAAAGGTGGTGGCCATAATATGGCTGCAGGATTTACGCTAAATAAATCTAGCCTAAAAGATTTTGAAAACTGCATATTAAAAGATTTTTTAAAATCTAATACAATAAATCATAAAAATTTCTCATATGAATTGGAAATTTCATCACTCGCATTTAACAAAGATTTTTATGATCATATAAGGATATTAGAACCTTTTGGGACAGGAAACCCAGTTCCAACATTTCTTATAAAGGACTTAAAAATAATTAAACCTGCATTATTAAATAACAAGCACATATCTACAATACTAAAATCAAAAACAGGATATTCGATTAAATCAATATTATTTAATTCTATTAACACTAAGATTGGTGAATACTTAATGACTTATAAAAATAGCATTAATGTAATAGGTCAAATCAATGAAAATATCTGGAATAATAAAAAAACTCTTCAATTAACTATTAGAGATCTAATTTTATAGTTTAATTGCGCTTGATAAATAATGACTTTTAAAATAAAAGATCTCAACATATGGTCCCTTCGTCTATCGGTTAGGACAGCTGGTTTTCATCCTGCAAAGGGGGGTTCGATTCCCCCAGGGACCGCCATAATAATTTATGTATTATTTCACATATATGCTTAAATCAATTACACCAGGAACTAAGAAAACTTACGTCGGCTATACTGACAATATTGATAAAAGATTAGCAAAACACAACGCAAATAAAGGTGCTAAGTCGACCAAGGGTTATAAATGGTTGTTAATATATGATAAAAAATTTAAAAGTAAAAAAGAGGCTATGTCATTTGAATATGAGCTTAAAAATAATAGAATATTAAGAAAAGAAATTTTAGAAAAATCAAATAAATGACAATTTCAATATTATTACCCTATAAAGAAAATTATTCACCGCATTATGCTGGTGCTGTTTCATTATTTGTAAAAGATATCACCAAAGTAAGTTCTTACAAAAAGAATATAATGATTTTTGGTAATACAGTCTCTAATAAAAAATTATCAAAAAACTATGTCAATCTTAATTTAGATAAAAAAATTTTTCAAAGTACAAGTAAAATTTACATTAGATCATTTTTAGATGTTCAAAAAAAAGTAAATTCTGAGCTTGTTGAAATTCATAATAGACCAAATTATGTAAAATTAATAAAAAAAGAATTTATAAATAAATTATTTTTATTTTTTCATAATGATCCTCTAACCATGAATGGTTCCAAAACGATAGATGAGCGCATCTATCTATTAAATAATTTAGATAAGATTATTTTTAATAGCAAGTGGTCACAGGATCGTTTTTTTGTTGGTTTAATGGAGCGAGATAACCTTATGCATAAAACATCTGTTTGTTATCAGTCATCATCAAAAACTAAGGTTAATTTTAATAATAAAGAAAAGGTTATATCTTTCGTGGGAAAATTAAACAAAGCTAAGGGTTATGATCTTTTTGGGCATGCTATAATAAAAATTTTAGATAAGCACCCTGATTGGAGTGCTAAAGTTTTTGGAGATGAGCCAAGGGAACAATTAATTTTTAAACATAAAAATTTACAATTATTAGGTTTTAAAGATAATAATTACATACTGAATTGCTTAAAAAAAATTAGTATTTCAGTTGTTTGCTCTAGATGGAGTGAACCTTTTGGTAGAACTAGTTTAGAGGCGGCTAGTAGAGGATCCGCTGTAATAATAAGTAATAAGGGTGGTCTACCAGAAACTTCAAGTGCTGCAATAATTTTAAAAAAACTTAATAATCAAACATTATTTAATATTATTGATAAACTTATTCTTAATAAAAAGAAATTATTATCAGTACAAAAGAACAACTATTCAAGTTTTATATTTACACATAAATACATCTCATCAATTATTGATAATTTAAGAGATACTTTCTTAGCCAAAAATAAAATAAATTTATTTAACATTAAGAAAAAAAAAGTTTTTAAAATTTTACATATAACAAACTTGAATGAACGGTTTAATGGCCGTCTTCACTACAATACTGGCAAAAGAATACAAAATGGCTTAATTAGATTGGGCCATAACGTTTTAGCTCTCAGTGATAGAGATATTATAAATAAGAATAAAACTATTAATGACCTTAGCGGTAAAAAAAGTTTACAAAACTCAATAATTGAAACATATAAAAATTTTAAAGCAGATTGTATAATTTTAGGGCATGCCGACTCAGTAGAAAATAATACCTTAGAAAAGTTAAAAAATTCAAATAAAAATTTAAAAATTTGCCAATGGTTTCTTGATCCAATAGGTAAAAAGGGTCCAGATTATGTTAAAAATACTAATAGAATAAATCAAAAGTTAAAATTTCTTAATGCAACGTTTCTGACTACAGATACAAGTGTTTTAGCAAATAAAATAGAAAACTCATTTTTTATTCCAAATCCTTGCGATCATTCCTTTGAAGTGCTTAAAAATTATGAAAAAAATTGCACAAACGATGTTTTTTTTGCAATGAGCCACGGTGTTCATCGAGGCATTCTTAAAAAAGGTAAAACTGATAATAGAGAAATTTTTATTAATAAACTTATTAAAAAAAATAAAGAAATTAAATTTGATATATATGGTATGAATAACATACAGCCTATATGGGGAGATATGTTTTTAAATACAGTAGCGAATTCATCGATGGGTTTAAATTTAAGCAGAGGTAAAGCTGTAAAGTATTATAGCAGTGATAGAATTGCCCAAATCTTTGGTAATGGATTGCTAGCTTTTTTAGATGTTAAAAATTGTTTTGATGAGTTTTTACCAAAAAATTCTTTTATAAATTATGATAATATGGATGATTTAAGTTACAAATTGAATAAATACAAAAAAGACTCTAAAGAAAGAATAAAAATTGCTAAAAAAGGTAGAAATTTTTATTTAAAACATCTGAATTCAACTATTGTAGCTGATTATATTTTGTCTAAGTTGTTTGGTTTTAAAAGTAAAAATGATTTTATTTGGGAAAAATAAAAATTAATGAAAGTTATAAAAAATAAATTTAAAGATTTACTCATAATACAAGGTCAATTACATGGGGATAAAAGAGGATATTTAAGAGAAGTTTACTTAGAAAAATTAATAAAAAAAAAATTTAAATTTCAAATAATTTCTAAATCAAAAAAGAATGTATTAAGGGGACTGCACGCTCAAGCTATAAACCCACAAGGAAAATATTTGTCAGTTATAAAAGGTAAAATATTTGATGTTATGATTGATTTAAGATCTAAATCTAAAACTTTTGGTCAATATTTTTCTATAATGTTGAGCGAAAAAAACTGTAAAAGTATTTATATTCCAGAGGGATTTGCCCATGGTTTTATCGCTCTAGATAATGAAAATATAATTTCTTATAATTGTACGAATTATAGAAATGCAAAATCTGAGTTAACATTAAAATGGAATGATAGTAATATCAATATTAAGTGGCCAAAAATTAAGCCTATTTTATCAAATAAAGATAACAATGGATTATCTTTAAACAACTTTATTAAAAAAGTTAAGAATTTTTAATGAAATTAGAGGAACGTCTTAAGGAAAAGTTCTTATACCAAGAAGGATTTAATTTTTTTAAAGCTTTTTATTTTATTTATCAATTGTTAAAAACCAAAAAAATTCTTAAACAAAAAGTTTTTTATTCTAACTGGGGTTTAGATATGCTCGCTGATGATTTTTTTAAAAAAAAAAAATATGGCGTATATATTGACATTGGTTGTCATCAACCTTTTTTAAACAATAACACATACAGACTTTACAAAAGAGGTTGGACTGGAATCAATATTGATTTAGATTTTAACAGTATAGATTTATTTAATTTTTTTAGAAAAAAAGACTTTAACATCAATGCGGCAGTTTCATCCAAGAACGAAGAAAAAGATCTATATTTTTTCCATAATAGGTCGGCCATTAACACATTATCAAAAGAATCTGGGTTTAAAGCTAAAGAAATTAGAAAAATTAGTACACGTACACTAAATGATATTATTGAAAATAGTCCTTACAAAAATAAACAAATAAACTATTTAAGTATTGATGTAGAGGGTCATGAGTTAAATGTTTTAAAGGGCTTTGATCTTAATAAGTATAAACCAGAATTAATTATTATAGAATTTATAGATATTAATATTAAAGAATATTACCTAAATAAAATTGATAACATCTTATCTTCAGATATTTATAACTTTATGAAAAAACATGATTATAAATTAATTAACTGGGTTCACGATGATCTTATCTTTGTACCAAATAACATAAAGAAAAAATGATATCCATAATAATTCCCACATTTAATAATTTAGATTATCTAAAACTTGCAATTGAAAGTATCAAAAAAAATTCAAAATTACCAAATGAAATAATTTTACATATAAATGAAGGCACAGACGGGACTTTGGATTTTGTTAAAAAAAATAATTATAAATTTTCTTATTCTGAGGTCAACGATGGTATCTGTGTAGGTTGTAACAAAGCTGCATCAATTAGCAAATATAACTTAATACTTTATGCGCATGACGATATGTATTTTTGTCCTAATTGGGATTTAAATCTTGTAAATGAATATAAATCTTTAAACACAAAAAAATTTTATTTATCAAGTATAATGATAAATGGAGATCCGAAATTAAATGGTCATTTAAATTTAAATGCTGGTGATACCGTTAAAAATTTTGATGAAGATTATCTTTTAGAAAATTATCAAAATCTTCATCATAACGATTTCCAAGGATCTACTTGGGCTCCACACTTAATTCATAAAGATTTATGGAATGAAGTAGGTGGATTTAGTGCAGAATTTTCGCCAGGCATGGGTTCAGACCCTGACTTAAACATGAAACTTTGGAAATCTGGTGTTAGAATTTTTAAATGTGTTGGTAAATCAAAGGTTTATCATTTTGGTTCTGTAACAATTCATAAAAACCAAAAAAATATTTTTAAAAAAAATCATGGATCATTGGCAAATAAGATATTTTTATTGAAATGGGGGTACTCTATCAAATTTTTTAAAAAACATTATTTGAGATCACATTATTTACATAATGAAATTCTTTCTGAACCAAAAAAAAATATATCTTACTATATTGAACTAACAAAAGATAAAATATCATTTTATTATTATAAATTTTTTTCTTCTATTAAAATATAATGAATATTTTATTTTATTGTCCTTTTAAATTTGATCTTAAAAATACCAGAAACAAATCACTTGGTGGTATTGAAACTCTAAATATAGAACTATGTAAGGAATTATCAAAATACAATTTCAAGATTTATCTTGCAACAATATGTAAAAAAACTATTAAAAAATATGGATTAACAAATATTCCTATTAATTATTTATCAAAAAAAAAAAATAGTTTTAATTTTGATATAATAGTAAGCTCAAATGAGCCTAATATTTTTTCACAATTCAAAAAAAGTAAAAAAATATTATGGATGCATAATCCTTTAAATATTGAAAAATCAATAAGAGAAAAAAAAATATTATCTATTCTTTTAAATAAAATTACTGCAGTTTTTGTTAGTAAATATTTGATGGATAGAACTTCAACATTTTATTTATTTTATAAAAAAAAGGTGTTTCCAAATTTTTTATTTAATAATTTCTTATTAAAAAAAATAAATACTAAAAGACAACCAATTTTTATATGGTCTGTTCAAAGATTAAAAGGACTAGATAGAGTTATTGAATTATGGATTAAAAATATTAATCTTAACAACAAAAATGCTAGATTGTATATATTTGGTATAAATAGTTATAATTATCATATTAGTAAAAAAAATCTTAATAAATATAATATTTTTTTCTTTGGTAGAGTGTCAAAAGATCAATTGCGATCTATTTATAATAAATCATTAGCAATGATATGTTTGGGCTATGATGAAACTTTTTGCTTGAATGCATTAGAAGCAAATTCTTGTGGTCTACCTATTATTACATTTGGAAAGACAGCTTTAAAAAATTATTCAATTTCAAATTATAATAGTATTATTGCAAAAAATTTTACTGATTTAGAAAATAAAATTTTTTATCTATTATCATTAAGTAAGCACAAAAAAGATAAATTAATTAAAAATTCTTTTAATCATTCTAAAAAATTTAGATTAAATATTATTTCTAAACTATGGATTAAATTATTTAAAAATATATGAGCATCTATAAAGATATTACACTTATCATTGTTAGTTATAAAAGTGAAAAGTTAATTATTCAAAATTTACAAATCTTAAAAAAATTTCCCACAGTTATAATTAATAATTCAAAAACAAATGAATTTAATACTCTTATTAATGACTTTAAAAACATAGAATTAATTATACCTGATTCAAATTTGGGTTATGGAAAGGCTAATAATTTAGGTGTTAATAAATCAAAAACTCCTTATGTTTTAATTATAAATCCAGATATTCTTCTTAATGAACAATTAATAAATACTCTTTATTCTACATTTATAAATTATAATGATGATATTGGTGTTGTAGGACCTGCTTTATATGATTCAAATATGAAAAGAAGAACCAATGGTTCAATTTCTCATATTAAAAAAATAAGAGGTAGAAAACTTTCTAGTTCCCAGAATAACATTCCTGAAGATAACATGTGTTGTGATTTTCTTGTTGGATGTTGTCTTTTTATGAGAAGAGATTTTTTTATAGAATTAGGAGGATTTGATAAAGACTTTTTCATGTACTTTGAAGATAATGATTTGTGTGATCGTATAATAAAAAAAGGTAAAACTATAGTTGAGGTACCCTCTGCTAAAGTTATTCATTTAGAAAACTCTTCTTCAAAAAAGAATTCTTTTCAAAATTATAAATTAGCAATAGTTCATAAAATTTCTGAATATATTTACCTCAAAAAAAAGATTTCATTAACTAATTTGATTACGATTATAGCTAAACATGTTGTTGATTATTTACAAAGATTTGTATTTAACTTATTAATCTTTAGATTTAATAGGTCATTTAAGAATTTTTTAAGACTAATGTCTATTTTCTTGTATATAACTATGCTGCATAAGCTTTTTTTTAAACTGTTTTAAACTTAGATAAATAAAAGAAACTATATTTTAATTTTATTTAATGCATTGTTTTTGAATAGATTTACTTCCTTAATATATCTTCTAACCATTTCTGTAGATTTGTGACCTGTCATTGCCATAATATTTCTTTCTTCGACACCAGATTCAGCTGCAGATGTTGCAAAACCTGACCTTAAGCTATGACCTGAATAGTTTTTACTATCAATTCCAGCTAGTTTTAAATATTCTTTTATAAGTAACGCCACTGTTTGGTCTGTTAATCTGTCATTTGATAACCTTGAGCCTTTAGTAAACCTTCTAAAAACTGGTCCTGATATTATTTTGGAAACTTCTAGCCATTTTTTTAATGATACCACAGGGCAATATTGAGAGTTATCAAAGTAGGGTAGAGCTTTTTTAAATCCTTCACCGAATTGGTCTGTTTTAGATCTTCTAAGGTTAATTTTAAGACCTTCTGTTACAAAATCCAAGTCTTCATAGTCTAGTGAAACTATTTCATTTCTACGGAATCCGCCTGAAAAACCAATTAGGATTATTGATCTATCTCTAAACTTCTTAATTTTTTCCTTTTTTTGTTTATCTATAGCATTAATTAATTCTTTTAAATGATTGATTAATAAAGGTTTTTTAGATAATTGAATGCTACCTTTTCTTCTTTTAATACCCATAATATTTTCAATAATTGATGGGTGTTTCGTGTCTAGGTAATGCCCTTTTAGCTTATGAATAACACCAATAGATACTAATCTACGCTTTAAAGTACTCATTTTAGCATCCTTTGAAGATAAGTAAGTTAAGTATAAAGAAACTATTTTGGGATCTGATGGAAGTGATTTTAATCCATTCTTAGCACAGAAAAAAATAAAATCATTAAAGTCTGATTTGTAGGCTCTTAAAGTATTATTAGCCTTGGAGCTTTGCAGGTTTATTAATGTTTCTTCTTGTAAAGCTTTTATGTCAGTTATTATATCATTCATATATATTACTATTGATAACCATTAATTATCGTTAGTAATATATTAAAGGTTTTAATATGTCAAGCAACAAAATATATCGATTATATTGATATAATTATAATTGTATTATTAATAATAATTATAATACTTTTAAATGGTCCGATGAATATAATCGAATTTCTTTGGGCAATCCGAGAATTTTTAGGTACTTTAATTTTATTTTGTATCTGTGTAGCAGCATACATTTATCTAACGGGTTATTAATAAAACTGTTAAATATCAATAAATTAAAATATAAAATTAAACTAAATGATTAGAAAATTGCAACAAACAGATAAGGAAAATTGGTCTAAATTATACAATGGTTATGCTGATTTTTACAAAGTCCCAATGGATAAAGGAATTTTAAACACTTTATGGGGATGGATTCACGATGAAAGTCATGATGTTAACGGTATTTGCTTTGAATTAGAGGGTAAAATTGTTGGTATTGCCCATTATAGAACAATTCCTAGACCAATTAAGGGCCAATATATTGGTTTTTTAGACGATTTGTTTGTAGAGCCAGAATTTAGAGGTCAAAAAATACCTCAAAAACTCATTAGTCACCTAAAATCATTATCTAGAGCCAATAATTGGAATGGAATTCGTTGGATCACTCACTCCTCGAATGAAAATGCAAAGAAATTATACGATAAAATAGCCAATAATATAGGTTTTGAACTCTATGAACTTAAAGGGAACTAAGTTTCAGCTAAAAGTGTGGAATTACCTGAGGAAAATACCCAAAGGCAAAGTTAAGACCTACTTAGAAGTTGCTAAAGCCATTGGAAAACCTAAGGCATTCAGAGCTGTTGCTAATGCAGTGGGTAAAAACCCCCATCCTCCTAAAATACCTTGTCATCGAGTAATCAGATCAGATGGAAGCCTAGGCGGATACTCTGGAAAAGGTGGAATTCAAAAAAAAAGATGTTTATTGAGATCAGAAAATGTCTTCATAAAATAGCACTTTTAACCCCAAAAAACGTCAAAAAATCCTGGTATCAAACACTTTTTGGGTATTTAGCCATATTTTTGTCTAATTGCTGTAATGCATCCTTTAAGTTGTACTACAAATGGACTTTCAGCTAAAATAGGCCATCCTATGGACGTTTAAACAGTATATTCTCATACTGCATTGCTCTACTTGTCAACAATAGCAACGATTACAGAAGGAGTAAAAAAGACCATTTTACTGGCTTTTTAGCTCCCTATTCCACTCCATAAATAATCTAATTTTTAACAAAAATACCCTATTAATTGAAATAAGTATTTAATATCAATTCAAAATCACCATTTTGGCTAACTAAAAAACTATGTTTAATTTACTAAAAATCAAAATTACTCAATTCTTACTTTTTCAACTATAGAAAAATAGTTTTATGCTACTTTTATTTTATTTTAGGTCTATTTTTAGTAACTATAATTTAACTATTTTTTAGATATTATTATATTTTATTTATAATTTTATAAATTTATAATATTATATTTAAATCAATAATTACAGTAGTTTAATATATATTATTAATATATAATATTAAGTATTAGTAAATAAGTAATACCTAATTAATTGGATTTTATATAAGATTCTCTTCTGGAAATATAAATTCCACTCATAATAATAATGAATAACCCTAAGAATGTCCAATTATCAGGAAATTCACTAAAGAAGTAATACCCAATAATTATATTGGTAATAATTTCAAAGTAGCTAAATGGAGCTAATTTAGAGGCATCAGCATATTTAAGTGATAATATAAGAAATAAGTGTCCAATGCAGGCAAATACGCCTATAGAGGCCATCATAGACCATTGTGAGGCGCTTGGATTAACCCAAACAAAGGGCATTATACCTGAAACGGCTATTAATCCAACTAATCCAGTTAATAATAGAGTTAATAAAGGGTTATCTGAAGTGCTCAATTTACGTGTAATTATTAAATAGAACCCATACATTATACCTGTTCCTAATGCTGCTAGACTAGCCAAGTTGATCTCTACAAAACCTGGTCTTATAACCACTAAGGAGCCTATAAACCCTATAATAACGGCAGTCCACCTCCTTATACCCACCTTCTCACCCAATAATATTGGAGAAAATGCAGTAACAATTAAAGGTGCCACAAAGGCGAGTGTTAAAGCTTTAGCTAAAGAGATAACAGATATTGCGTAGAAGAAACAAATATTTGCACAAAGCAGTATTAATCCTCTTATTATTTGTAATTTAGGCTTATCAGTCCAAACAAGTTGATTATTATAGAAGAAAAACATTATTGGAAGTGTAAATACGACCGTGAAGAAGTACCTAGCCCACGTGATCTGTAAAACGGGCATATCAGCACTTAAATATTTTGCAAAACCATCCATGATTGGAAGCATTACCCAAGCTAAAAGGTTAAATATGATGGCTTTCATAAGCCAATAGATACAGTTTAATTAAAGTACTTTAAAGCAAAGAATACGACCACTGGAATAGTAGCAAAAGACATAACTGTTGAGACAACAATGGTACTAGCAACGCTATCTACAATTTTTTTTGGTGAATAAATTGAAGCTACAAGATAATTTAAAACAGCGCTAGGCATTGAACATTGAATTAATAAAACACCAGCTGCAAATCCTGATAGATCAAAATATCTAATTATTAATAACGCAACAATAGGACCTAGGACAACTCTTCCAATTGATGAAATCACAGCTTTCTTAAAAGAAAAAACTTTAAAACGAGTTAAGGCAATTCCTAAAGACATTAATATTAAAAAAATTGTAGCGTACATTAGTAGAAAGGTTGTGTTTTCTACAAAGACAGGAAGTTCTATTTTGAAATATAGAAAAATCACTGAAATTATAATTGCATAAAAGGGTGGATTTTTAAGAATTACATTAATATTGAATTTTCTATCAGCAAGAAAAATTCCTAACGTAAAATGACATAGAATTATTAAAGCTGAAATAGCAGCAGCAACACCTAATCCTTGAGATCCATAAGCAAACAAACATATTGGTAAGCCCATATTTCCAGTATTTGGCATAATAAATGGTGGAAGTTCACGGATGATGTCTTTTGTTTTTAAGAAGAATAAAAAGATAATTCCAATAAAAGTAAAGGCAGCAATTGCAATTAAAAAGTACCAAAAGTAATCTTTAAATATTTCAAAAGATGTACCAGTTGAAGTTAGCGCATATATAATCATTGCTGGAGTTCCAATATTCGCAGCAAAATTTGTTATGAAAGTTGTGTCAATTTTTGGATTATTTTTACCTAAATAATAACCAATACCAACAACAAAAAAAACAGGAAATAAAACTTCAAACAGTTTTAGATATAACTCCATTAATTATAAATTCTAATCAGTGTTGGATATTTAAGAATATTTTTGTCTTTTTTAAAAATAGAAAGACAATTCTTATAGTTAAGTTCATTAGTTTTATGAGTAATAATAACAATAGTAGCTTTATTATTCTTTTTATCAGGAGTTTGAATTAGTCTTTTTACTGAAATTTTATACTTTGCTAATCTGTTGGTGATTGTTGATAAAACACCAGGTTTGTCTCTGACTTCAAATCGTAAATATAAAGAATTAGTATAATTATTAACGTTATAACATTTAATTGATTTACGTTTGCTACCTGAAATACCAAAAGGTTTTTTAACATTCCCATTCATTATTGAAAGTAAATCAGATAATAATGATGATGAAGTTGGACCAGGGCCAGCTCCCTCTCCCTGTAATATGCTTTCACCAACAGGTTTTCCTTCAAGAATAACGGCATTCATAACTCCACCAACGTTACCAATATAGGAATTTTTACTAACTAAGCATGGATGAACAGTTTCAAATAATTGATTATTAATAATCTCAGAAATACCCAATAATTTAATACGTGAATTTAATTGATTAGCAATTTCAATATCTTTTAACTCAATTTTTTCAATACCTTCCATCAAACATTTGTGTTTTGAAATCTTAGTATTAAAAGCAAGAGCAGACAAAATTCTCACTTTAGCAAAAGCATCAAAACCATTAAGATCTAATTTAGAGTTACCTGGTTCAGCATACCCAAGTTTTTGTGCTTTTTTTAAAACATTTGAAAAACTGTCTTTAGAATTTCTCATTTCAGAAAGAATATAGTTAGAAGTACCGTTCAAAATTCCATAAACCTTAGAAATTTTGTTAGTTGCGAGACCCTCTTTAATGGTTCTTAATATTGGAATTCCACCTGCTACAGATGCTTCAAATTCTAAATTAACATTATTATCCTCAGCTAATTTTCCTAAATAATCACCATGTTTAGAAATGAGCGCTTTATTGGGAGTGATTACATGTATTTTATTTTTTAAGGCAGTTTCTACAACTTTTTTAGAAATCCCATCCGACATACCTATAGCTTCGAATAAAATATCTACTTTGGTTTTATTAAAAATTTCTAATGGGTTTTTAAAAAATATTTTTTTATTAACTTTAAATTTTCTCTTTTTAGAAATGCTTCTTGCTGAAACAGCTACTATATTAATTTTTTTACCCGTCTTAAGTTCAATATCTTTTTTTTTAGTATTAAGTTCATTTAATAAATAGATACCAACCTGTCCTAAACCAACTACAGCAATATTTATTATATTCTTCATTTATTTGTTAATATCTGGGTATTCTGAATTATTTGAGTAATCTTTAAGAAAGAGATTAAATTCATCAAATGTCATAGATTTATAGTCAACAGCATTTTTTAATGAATCTTCATTCCAATAAGATGAGTCTTTACTTAATGAACAAGAGGTTAAAAATAAAACTAAAGATAAAAATAAGTATTTCAAATTAATCCTTTTGTTTCATTAAAACCATATTTGATATTCATATTTTGTATAGCTTGACCTGCCCCACCTTTAATTAGATTATCAATAACAGACAAAACAATAACTCTATTTTTATACTTAGTTTTGCAAATTACTATATAGCAATTATTTGTGTTAATTACGTCATTTGTACTTAACAATGAATTTGTTTTTAAAATTTTAACGAATCTTTTTTTTGAATATTCACTATTTAAAGTATTTTCTAATTTTTTAATACTTACACCTTTGTTAAGGTCTAGATAAATAGTGCTAAGTATCCCTCTAAACATCGGACTTAGATGAGGTGTGAAAGTGAAAGAAAATTTCTTTTTAGTATGGTTATTAATTTCCTGCTGAATTTCAGAGTTATGTCTGTGAAGACCTACACCATAAGCGCTTAATGACTCATAAAGGTTTTTATCTTTATATTTATTATGTACTCCTCTGCCGGCTCCAGAGTAACCAGATTTTGAATCTATAATAACATTATCTGATTTTATTAAATTTTTCTTAACTAAAGGAATAAGTGGTAAAAGTATAGAAGTTGGGTAGCACCCTGGACAACCAATAATATTAAATTTCTTTACTATGTCACCATTGATTTCCGGTAATGAATAAATTGATTTTTTAATATTTTTGACAGATCTGTGTTTTTGTTTGTACCATTTTAGATAATCAGAAGCTTTATTAAGCCTAAAGTCTGCAGCTAAATCAATTAATACATTATGTTTTAATAAATCATTTGAAATATCTTGCGCCTCGCCATTAGGTAAAGCTGTAAAAACAAGATCTATGTTTTTTAAAAGTGCTTTATTGTATCTAATAATTTTAGGTAATTTCTTTGAACTTAGTGATTTTTCATAAGTAGAGATTTTTTTTCCAACAGAGGAATTTCCACAAAGATATTTAATCTTAATATCACTGTGTTTAACTAATAATTTAATTAATTGAACACCGATATAACCAGTAGATCCAGCAACTAAAACATTAAGCTTAGGCATTTTTATATTATAGCAGTTTAGTGTTAAAAAAGAATTATCTTTTCGAGAATTGGAAGCTTCTTCTAGCTTTTTTACGACCAGGTTTTTTTCTCTCAACTGATCTAGAATCTCTGGTATTTAGCTTTTCAGTCTTAAGTACCGCTCTATTCTCTGAATCAAATAAGATTAATGCTTTAGCAATACCATGAACCATTGCACCAGCTTGACCTGTGTGACCACCACCTGCAACACTACATCTTACATCGTAATCTGTTGCTTGGTTTATAATTTCAAAGGGTCTTGTAATTTGCATTTTGTGACTTCCACTAGTGAAATATTCATCCATAGTTCTGCCATTTACATAAATTTTACCAGTACCTTTTTTCACCCAAATTTTTGCAATAGATTTTTTTCTTCTACCAGTTGCGTATTTACTATCTTTAAAATCTAATTTAATTTTAGGTTTTTTTGTAGATACTTTAGTTGGTGCAGCTGCTGTTTCCATATTAATTTCTTATTAAATTTTTACTGTTTAATTTACCTAGATCTAAAAGCTTAGGGTTTTGTGCTGCATGAGGGTGCTCTTCACCAGCATAAATTTTTACTTTAGTTAACTGCTTTCTGCCCAGAACTCCCCCAGGTAACATTCTTTTAATAGCTAATTTTAGTGTCTCATCAGGTTTGTTTTTTTCTAATAATTTTTCAGGAGTAATTTCTTTAATTCCACCAGGGTGACCAGTATGTCTATAATATTTTTTGTCTTTGAATTTTTTTCCAGTAAATTTTGCTTGCTCAACATTTTTAACTACAACAAAATCACCGTCATCCATATGAGGAGTAAAAGTAGTTTTGTTTTTTCCTCTAACAATCATGGCTATTATAGATGCAAGTCTTCCAACTACAGCATTTTTTGCGTCAATTTCAAACCAGTTGTTAGTTAATTCACTTTGTTTTAGAAATTTTGTCATTGTGCGAGGATTAATACTATTATTAGATATAATGTCAATTTTATATTTCCCTTGTAATATCATGTTTAAATGATAGTTTAATTAAGCCGATTTGTTCCTATTGCAGGCTAGTTAATGCTAAAAAGGATTTTTTATATACATTATCGGTAGGCGCATTTGAGCTGTATTGTACGCCTTGCATTAAGCAAAAGTACTAAAAAAGGAGTATTAAGATGAGCACAAAAAGACAAAACCCTGAGACTATAGCCATACATGGTGGTGATTACAGAAGTGACCCAACAACAAAAGCAGTAGCTGTACCAATATACAGAACAACCTCTTATCAATTTGATAGTACTGAACATGCTGCTAATTTGTTTGCCCTTAAAGAGTTTGGAAACATTTATACAAGAATAATGAATCCTACTAATGATGCCCTAGAAAAAAGGCTTGCTGCATTAGAGGGGGGCTTAGCTTGTTTAACGGTATCATCTGGTCAAACAGCATCAACTTTTTCAATTTTAAACGTTGCAAAGGCCGGTGATAATATTGTGAGTTCAACAGATCTATACGGAGGTACTATTTCGCTATTCACCCATACTTTAAGTAAACTTGGTATTGAAGTTAGGTATGCAGACCCAGCTGATCCTAAAAACTTTGAAAAAGTTATAGATGATAAAACTAGAGCATTTTATGGAGAAACTTTACCAAATCCGTACTTAAGAGTTTTTCCTATTAAAGAAGTATCTGACATAGGTAGAAAATATAACATACCACTAATAATGGATAATACCGCCTCTCCCGTTCTATGTAAGCCCTTAGAGCACGGTGCTGCTATAGTTGTTTATTCACTTACTAAATATATTGGTGGACATGGTACGGTTGTAGGTGGAGCTTTAATCGATGGTGGTAATTTTGATTGGACAGCAGATCCTAAAAGGCAGCCCCTATTTAATGAACCTGATGCAAGTTATGGTGGTGCGGTATGGGGTAAAGTAGTACCCGAGTTAACTGGTGCGAATGTTTCTTTTGCAGTTAGAGCTAGAGTTGTCTTATTAAGAGATTTGGGTGCAGCATTATCTCCTGATAATGCATTTGGATTAATCCAAGGACTTGAAACTGTGGCTTTAAGAATGAAACAACATTGTTCAAATGCTGAAAAAGTTGTCGACTATTTAGTTAAACATACTGAAGTTTCCAGAGTTATTTATCCAAATCAATACAAGGGTGAAATTGGAAATAGAGCTAAAAAATATCTAAATGGTGGAAATGGTGCTTTAGTTGGTATCGAGTTAAAGGGCGGTATTGAAGCTGGTAAAAAATTTATAGAAGCTTTAAAAATGTTTTATCATGTAGCAAATATTGGTGATGCTAGAAGTTTAGCAATTCATCCAGCAACAACAACACACAGTCAATTAAATGAAGAAGAACTTTTAGCTTCAGGTGTAACACCAGGATATGTAAGGCTGTGTATTGGTCTTGAACATATTGACGACATTATTGAAGATTTAGAACAAGCTCTAAAAAGAACAGATAATGTTGAAGACATTAATAAAACTAAAGCTGTTGGTTAGAGTTTTTATATATAATTGCAAGATAAGTAGTTAATACAAAAATTGAACCTAACTGGTGTAGTGATGCATATTTAATCTCTACACCAGATAGTAAAGTTATAATTCCCAAAAAAATCTGAACCAATATTGCAATA
>Ga0222670_1000443_pt1 | contig 17685 bp, 16 predicted proteins | sample AntAcemetagen732_FD_181148 | JGI IMG/M metagenome (GOLD analysis project Ga0222670, IMG submission 181148) | Saline water microbial communities from Ace Lake, Antarctica - #732 | ecosystem: Environmental > Aquatic > Non-marine Saline and Alkaline > Saline | place: Antarctica: Ace Lake... | reverse complement strand
AGAGAAACATGAAATTGTGAAAGTGTTGACGTATCTAGAAGATCATTCTAAGGACAACGATGGATTGAAAGTGGTGCCGGGGAGTCATTTGAAACGCGAAATCAATGAAGCGGGGGCTATACAATTACGTCCCAAAAAGGGGGACGTGATTATATTTGACCAGCGCATTACACACAGAGGTATGGAAAGACCATGCAAAGATTTGCGCATTTTGGTGTCTATGGGGTTTGGAAAAAAGAATATTTTCACCGACGAGTTTGAAAAAGGGACAATGGTCCGACAAAATCGGCAGAATGGTGTCAAGTGACACCCTATTTCATAAATGCATCAAGAGTGTGTAACTCATCTTCAATAATTTTCAGTTCATGTGCTGAAAATTTTTCACTTTTAAACCAGTTAATGCTATAATGACAAAATCCGGTGCCATGTGAAAAATATTTTATTAATGGAGAACAGCATATAAAGGTGGATTTCTGGGAATATAAATAAGCCAACCGATGACTCCCATTACGCAATTTGTAGAGTGCTTCGTACTCGATTGGATATTCGTATTTGTAGCCATGTTCCCTCAAACTATCAATTAGTTGTATGAATTGTTTTATTTGTTCATTGCCACCACGACATTTTTGCATTTTATTGTAAAGTGCAAAATCATAGTCCTTATTCTTCAAGTATTGTTCTATGGAGTATTTTCTCACCAACATGTCTACGCGTGTGAAAAGAGACCCATTATATTGGTAACGAAGAAATATCTTCAAATTCATGAACTCTTGTATTTTGAACGCTTGATAAGATTTCATGATTTCGGCAATTTGGGCAGGTTGGGTTTCGTTGTCGCTCACGTGGATGATGATGTCGTGAATATAGTTTTTCACCTTGGTCATGTATTTTTCCCTGAGCTGCTTTTTTATAGCTTCAACTATGGTGGATATCTTTGTGTTAACACCCGCTTTAATTCTGTATTTAGGGTCGGGAATATCAAATAAAAAATACACAAATTTATGAGGGTATGCTGCCATGCTTTTCAACTTGACGTTCTTTATCTTTTCCTGCGCGATGTCATCGGTGGTGTATATCTTTAGCACTGCCTCATCATGTTTTTCCTTGTTTTCTTTAAAATCATATACAAAATATTGGTATACTTTGTATGTTTTATTAAGCTCTTCTAAAATATCGGTAGTATGTTCTAGAATGGGTGACCATAAATATCCGCAAAATAGCATTGATATATATATAATATTATAAAAAAATATTGTTATGTATACATGATAGACATAAAGAGCTACCTGCAAATATTACGAGAATATGACTATGCGCTAACAAAAGTTGATGTCCCATATATGCCTGCTGATTTCCCCACGTCATACCCTATTGGAAAAGATATGGATATGTATGTGAGCAAACGTGATTATGCATATGTGAAAACATTAACACATACGTTTATAATAGAAAACAAGTATGATAAATTATTTAAATTAAAAATTGTACCTGATCATGATAATACACGATTTAGATTGGAACATAATGGTAAGTTACATTATCAAATAGACATTACTATAGATAACGAAGGACTGCTTGAAAATAAGGTATGTGGAGATAATTATCATATGTTATCACTGAAAAACGAGATGATAATTAGAAAACAAGAGGTATTGAAACATCCACACAAGGAACATCATGTGGATTGGGTAAAACGACATATAAATGTGTAAAGACACTCGGATTTAAATACTTGCATTTTATATGACGTCTTTTTTTCCTGTCACGTCTCAACCCCAAGTATTGCTCATCAATTGGAAAAAATACTATTCCAAACTTCCATTAAAAGAGTTTGACGAATTTATGCAATGTTTAACTGATGCGAATGACACATTTATGTTCAAAGACTTTGGTACCCCCCAAGATATTTGTGCATTTATATCGCAGAACATTGATAATTCATATAAATTGGTATTCCCATGTACAGGAAGAACACATGGCGCGGATGACCCCAATCGTAATAGGTTGCATGGCTGCTATCATGACATGAAGATATGTGTTGATTATATAACAACCCACGTTAAAGATTCAAAATTATTGTTTTATTTCATTCCACAAGATGTATTTTTTGTGGAGGTAAACTATGATTTTTGGTGGAAATTGGCGTGGGCGTCTAGCCACCCGAATATAAAACTTGTGTTGAACCTTATAGATTTGGATGATTATAATAACAATCTGGTTCCCAGAAAAGTTTCCTTTTCACAGCAAGTGCGGGGAAAATACCCGAACGTTGCGAATCCAGAAGACTTCTTATTTTGGCCAGCAATTTATGCTTACAAACATGCATTTTTGCCATTCAATGAAACCCCCACCAATAAGGTTGCTAATGCTGGACATGCCGATTCTGATAGTTATCCACTGAGAGCAAAAATTGATGCTATGCTAAACCATGATGCTGGTATTTTTCATAGAATTCGTTCCAATAGAACTGGCGATCGTAATATAACATCAAAAAATGAGATTAATTGCGCATTTAATTGTATTTTGAACAGCTTTTTGGCGGTTATTTATACTCCTGTATTTCATAATACCCAATCGATTGTTTTAATGAAAATGTATGAAATACTTGCTGCTGGAGCCCTATGTTTGGTTCCAACCGAATGTGTAAGATTGTTTGAAAAGATGCAAATGAAAGAAGGTGTGCATTTTATGTCCATAGACACGACAAACAGGGCTACAATGGTAAAAACGATCGAATACGTGACTAACCCTGAAAATAGAAAAAGTATTGATGAAATTAGAAAAAATGGGCAAGAATATTGTAGGGAAAGTTTGGGGGTTAAATATGTGTATGATAATTTTGTGAAATTATTTTCTACACATTAAATACTAGATACCGCAATGGAAACATTATTTGAAGATAGGTATAATTTATTTGATGGTGATAAAAATTTTCATGTCTTCAAAAGTATGTATTTAGATGCTATGCACGATAAATTTTTTCCCGTCAATGAACCAATTACACCCAGAACTACGACAATAGAGAATGTGTTATTTGACATTAAAAAAATAAATGATAAACATACGACCCATAGTAGTGTCAAAAATAGAAGAATATCAGCTGATACACCAAACGAGAAAATGGGCCCTACAATTGATACAATAAACGATTTCTTTAGTAGCCTAACCATGGATACAATTGATGATAACCAAGATACCCTTATTGAAAATGAATGTGTATTTTTTTATTCAGTTGCGTCTAATCATGTCTTGATGCAACATATGTGGCTGTGTTTTCAAAAACAGATATTTTACTTTTATGATATGTTGAAAACCAACCCTGACACACATATTGTATTTGAAATTATCCCAGAAAGACCAGAGAGTCCATTAATTACGGGCCGTGATTATATTGCTATGACGAGACCCAATATAAATAATGTAATATCTTTTTTAAGACACATAGGGTTGCAGAATAAAATACATGTGGTTTCAAATTGGTCTGGACTCAATACTATTAATACGCCTCTATGTTTCAAAAAAACGCATTATATGGGGTTTGATTGTATGCCGGATTATAGAAAATTTTTAGTCCTTTCTATTTCGATGCTTGATATAAATATACCTGCTATTGCAAAACAGATGATATATGACAATCGTGATTCACCGGTGAATAAAAAATATGAAAATGGAAAACGTTTATGTATTCTAGAAGAAAGAACAAATAGAAGTATACCCCAGCCATGTCAAAACTATATACACAATAAAGTTGCAAATTTTTGTAAAGAAAAGGATCTACAATTTTACTTGTGGAAACAAGCATCTATGCCGTGTGTATCTTTATACGAACAAATGGTAATTACATTTCATGCGGATGTTGCAGTAGGGTATGGTGGAAGTCATTGGTTATTTAATTTTGCTATGCAGAAAGGTTCAATCTTGATTATAAATCTGTGCAGTGAGGCTAACGTACCAACAATCAATGCATTATGTACCCAATGTTTGCATTATACAAATTATGGGTCTAACCCCTATTATCCGTTATTAGATAGATATATTTTGTTTCATGATATCAAACAAATATTTCTTAAATGTGACCTACGAAACATCCCCAACGGGTTTATGGGCGTTGTTGATACATTTCTTAAATGTCTTGATGAAAAAAAAAAGGATTAGATTGTTTCATTCGTATATTTGGTATATGAATGAAACAATTTAGAAAAACGATATATTATGTTATATGAATGAACATCAGTTCCAAAATACTATACCAAACAAAATTATTATTTTTGGTATAGGTAATATTGCTGAATGTGCATATTACTACTTAACAAATGATACTAATTGCGAAGTAGTAGCATTTACACTTGAGAAAGAATACATCAAACAAGAAACCAAATTTGATTTACATATTGTTGCATTTGAAGATATAGAAAATAAATATTCAACGGATGAATACATGTTATTCGCACCTTGCAGTGGCACAAATTTAAATAGGTTTCGGGAAAGAATATTCAAACAAGGAAAGGAGAAGGGGTATTCGTTTTATACATATGTTAGCAGCAAAGCAAGTGTTTTTACAAAGGATATTGGTGAAAATTGTTTTATTCTTGAAGATAATACCATACAACCTTATGTGAAAATAGGAAATAATTGTGTGTTATGGAGCGGAAACCATATTGGCCATCATTCAACAATTGAAGACCATGTTTTTATTACATCTCATGTTGTTATATCAGGTATGAGTTTGGTGAAAAAATATTGTTATATTGGTGTAAATGCGTGTGCACGTGACAACATCATTCTTGAGGAAGGATCTGTCATTGGTATGGGGTCTAGTGTAACAAAAAACACAGATGGAAATGCTATTTATATGGGTGTACCTGCAAAATTATATAAAACATGTGACACCAATATTGTATTATAATTACAAAGTAGATATTACGATACAAATAAGTATCGCGCGCTTGCATGTCCTCCCAGCACCTTTTCTTTGAACTCGGCTAATCCAATATTAACCAGTTTCCCTCTATCTTCTGTGCAAATGCCATAGTCTAAATATTTTACACCCTCTTTTGCAGCATCATTTGATATCGTACACATTAAATACGGAACCGATACTCTTGCACACGTGTCTTCAATATCTACATTTCTGGAAATGTAAAATGTATACCAACAATTGTTTGTTACTTTTATAACATATACTCCACCATAAAGCTGGTTAGTTTGTATATTTTCTACAACATATAACGCTGCATTATTTTCAAGTATGTTTTTGATATCCATAAACTCTTCCAATGTATGTGTGGGTGTAGTATCATGATTTTTTTTAAGATTATTGTGTAGAATAGTATAGAATTGTTTATACACGTCTTCCGAATGTGTCTTATAACATTTTATATCTTTATTTGTTATTGTTTTCTTTAGATATGACCTATTTCGTTTATCTAACATATTATCTATAAAATTGTCGCCAGTGCGTATATACCACGACATCTCAGGTATCATCGTTCGTTTTGTTGCTAAAATTGAATACACCATAAACACGTTATCGTCATAGTAAATGTCGTTCGCCATTCTAAATTCAATATTATTATTGTAATATTGGAATATGTGATCAATCATAACCATTACATATTTTGTTTGAAAGTATTTTTTCAAAAAAACAGGTCCTCCATAGGTAGAACCCATGTAACTAAAATATGGGTTATAATTTCCCCTATATGGTGTTGATAATTCTTCTGGATCAATACTAATATCTCCGTCTGAATGAAAAATAGTACAACCTGTAAATCCGACTTCTTTTTTCCTGCATGCAGGAACAACACAAACAAGTTCGCCGTTAGCATATAGAAGCAACGAATTATCTTCAAACCTATCATGCGGATGATAACTCATGAATTTGCGAGTATGGTAAATGGTACCTAATACACCTGTCTTAACAAATTGTTCCCAAATATCTTTGTGTATGCTATCATTATATTTAGCACATGTTAGATTGTCCATATATGTATAATCCGTATAAATTTTTATTTTGCTTTCTATGCGATTATTAAAATATGTTCTCATATTTAACCCAAATTGAATCCACTGGTTTGAGACATCCAAAAATATTTCAATTGAAAGATGAGCTCTATCTAGTAGCTTCAAAGAAATATTACAAACAAGGCGAGATTACTAAATATGGAATAACCATAACGAAATTGAACAATAATTTTGACATTATACACGATAAAGGATTTATTGAATTCAATGAGTATCCTTATTTGCATGATATAACCAAAAGTGCATGGATACGTGATATAAATGAAAAAGATGGTGTTCTCTATATGAACGTAGAGATTAAGCAAAATGTGGATAATAAGAGATTTTACGCTAACAATGTACTTTTTTCTACATCAAATTTACAGGACTTTACATTGATAAAAATATATGATGTCACTGATTTTTTGTTTAAAGATGTAACTTACAAAAATGATCATTATTTATTTTCAAGTAAAATTGACAAGGATAATGACAATCCTGATTTCGTCTGGGGTATTTATTTATTTAACATTATCAAAAACGGGATACCAAATCGCCCAATATTTGATGCAATAGTTAATTATGACAAAGATAAGGGGCATGTAATACACAATGTTGAATACAATCAACAAGCAGATGAACATATTATGTATTTTACTATTCGGCATATGGTAGATAAATTTATTGACGAGTCTGGTTTTATTTATAAAGTGTATATTGCTAAGACAAAAGATTTGCTTAATTATTATGATACTAAAGAAGTAGTATTCGCTAACATGACTACAGATACAAGATGGTATAGTTATCCTTGTTATTTTACCTATAACCAGGAGGAGTTTATTGTATGCAATCAACATGATTATGGAAAGTATTCCAATGCACTTATTTTTAAACGTAATATGTCCCCAGAGATGTTTATTGCAAACCAATATGATAATATTAGATCAGTATCGCACAACGAATTGAATTTTACGACTGATAAAAAATACATTTATTATAATGAACTTGTAAATAAAAGTGGCGTTAGATATGATTCTATTTTGGAAAAGCAAGAAAATATTCAGGGTTACTCATCTTACGCCCCAACATGTAATTGCTTGGTAGAAGTATTGAAAAGACTTAACATTACAGATAAAGATTATATTATAGACATAGGTTGTGGTAGGGGATTTGCTTTATCACTAATGAAATTATTTCCATTCAACACTATTGCTGGGATTGAAATTTCTGCAGAAGATATGAAGATATGCAAACACAATTTGCATGATGTATTACATGCAACCAATATACAACTAATACAGGATGATATATTATCGTTTACTGATTACAAGTCATATAACATGTTTTTTTTATATAATCCATTTTCATGTGATATATTCCAGATAGTTGTGTCAAACATGAAACCCAATGACTTGGTTATATGCAAGAATATTCATGACAAAGAACTTGAGGTGTTAAAATATTATCAGTTTTCCTTGGTATTTAAACAATTGGGGGACGAAAGAAACTATTTTGTGTTTAAGAAAACACAGAATACGTAAATATGTAATCAATTTGTTTGATTTTTATGTTCTAATAGAAACTCATTGAAATCACAACATGATTCTTTATCTGTTGGATGAATATAGACATAAGCCATGATCACGCAATGTTTAAAATTGTAGTATTTTATCCATACGTTTTTATCTATAAACACCACATCATGTTGTTTTAAATGTAATGTGACTTCATCTTTTCCGTCATGAAGAGTTATATCATATGATCCCTGTAAACAAACCAATAACTCACTTGCGTTTGTATTAGAATGATTGCCGCGCGAATCCTTGCGGTTTAATTCAGTTACGTAAAAACACTTGGACGTATTAAATTCAATATTGTGTTCTTTGCACAATTTCGTTATATTAATTTCTGTTAATGTCCCTGGCTTTCCCTCTGTTATTTTTGGATGCAATGTAAATATTTTATACATGTTTATAACCTACACATATAAAATATTTGTTTTATTTAACTATTTTACCCCGAGCGATGAATAAAAATTCTTGACAACCCTGCAAACATGTGTAATTTCTTCATTTGTCAAATCTGGAAACATTGGCAGCGAAAGAATAGTGGAACTATTTTGCTCCGCATTGATATGGCGTGAATCAAAATAATCTTTGTAGCATGCTAAATTGGATATACAAATTGGGTAATGTATTCCCACACCGATTTGACGTTCTTCTAAATATTTTCGCAACTCGTCTCTTTTATCCGTTCGTATAATAAATAAATGATAAACTGGAACACATCCCTCCACAATTTCAGGCAATTTAATATCACCTACACCAGAAAGCATTGATTTATATAATAGTGCATTTGCGCGCCTTTTTTCGTTGTTTGCATCTAATCTTTCCAGTTTGAGGTCTAGTATAGCTGCTTGTAATGTATCCAGACGCGAGTTTCTCCCAAATATATCGTGTATATACTTTTCAATAGACCCGTTGTTCCTGATCTTACGGATTGTCTCGCAAAGTGACTCGTCGGAAGTACAGATAGCACCGCCGTCTCCAAAGGCGCCCAAATTTTTTCCTGGATAAAAACTGAAGGCAGAAAGCATTCCATAGGACCCCAATCGCTTATTCTTGAAACAGGCGCCATGGCTTTGGGCACAATCTTCAATAAGAATCAAGTTATGTTTATTGACAATCTCCATAAGTTTGTCCATATTACAACAGCTACCGGTCAAATGCACAATGATGACAACCTTGGTCTTATCTGTAATAGAAGATTCTAGCTTATCTAAATCCATTTGATAGGTTGCTGGGTCAATATCTACCAATTTAAGTCTCTTGCGATTATTCGTAACCCCAAAACAGGTTGCCACGTACGTATTGGCTTGCGTGAGTATTTCGTCGTCATCTTTTAACCCAAGAGTTTGAACCGCAATCTCCAGCGCATCTGTTCCGTTAGCCACTCCAATACAATGTTTTTGGTCAATGTAATTGGCAAAATTTGTTTCAAACGTCTCAAGCTCTTTTCCAAGAATGAAATTTGACTGGTCAAATACAATAGTATTCATTTTATTTGTTATCAGTTCTTTAATGGGTGTTATTTCGCGAGATAAGTCTAAGAAGGGTATTATTGTAGACATCTTTTATAATATAATAGTCAATGAATTAATGTTTTTATGTTTATTTACACCTTTGAACATTTAAGTTCGCACAATTTAATAAAGACGACTTAAAGAATACTACCTAACATAATATGTCCCAGGTGTATTCTTGCGTGACATTTAGGAGCATACCATTCTAATAAATGGGTAACGATGCTGGATTAATCAACCTTGCAGAGCAATCTGTAACCCACCCTAACTTTACGCGGAATTGATTGTGTCCAACCTTTTATGTTTGATGGTTTTGTGCCATTTGAAATGTTCAAGGATGTAAACGTGAATTATATTTTTATATCATTATATCCTATGTGTGATATAAATGATACTATATATTCAGTAAAATTTTTACTTCCTATTTACGTAGTTAGACCAACATCGGAAAAATACATTATCACTGAAAAACAATTCAAGTACATAAAACATCTGCAGAAAGTGCTTGCTGGAAAGATTGATATAAGTATTCTTGTGGTGGGGTCGGAGTTGGAATTGTCCAAGGATTTGACATTGAAATATTTTGATGAAACTTCTTACATAGAAGTTCCTCAACGCATAGATTATTTTAGTAGTGTTACTAAAGCAGATTGGACAAAACTTGTAGAAGAATTGACGCATAAATGTCTAGTTGCATATATACATGCTAAAACAATGAATCCTGATATGATTCTCGTAATGAAATCTAACCACTTTATACCATATGAATGGATTGAGGAGGTTGTTGCACACGATAAAATGAATACTGGTGTGAAAAATTTTTATGGTATGAGTCTTGATAATACATTTATTCTTACATGCATGGATGATAATGAATATATTGACAAAACAAAAGGTATTATTTTAGGAAAAATTGGTGACCATCCACCCCGTCATGGGCACCAGAAAAATAAAAATATAGGAGAAGCATGTTTGATAGGTATTCCTAGACAAATTTATTTAAAGGATAAAAATAAGCCTGAACGTACAAGGTATTGTCAGGAAAACCGATGGCAAGAAAGTTTAATTGCACTGGGACATAAATTTCACAATACTCAAAAGCGGTGGATTTTTAACATAAAATCATATAAAGACGACCGCGAAAATCATAGTGGTTTTCACGCATGGGTTCAGCGTGGTAATAATAACATTGGTCCAGACTGGATTCTTGCAAGTAATATTCCTGGGGTAGAAGAGTTTGTAACTTTTTTTAACAAAGCATAATATTTTAGTAAATGTTTACTTTATTAATGTTTTAAAAACTCTTTTATCTTATCACAAACATAATACTCTCTTCTACTTGCTGGTGCTGTGTATTTTTTGAGATGCTCTTTGGTTGATTGTAGTTCTGTTTCTAAATTGGAAATCTGTTCTTCCATTTCCTTTATTTTTTCATCTTTATCCATTACGATACTATATATAATAAAAAATATTTATATAATTTTTATTATATAAATATGTAGGGATTTTGTCCCATTTTAAATGTCCGAAGGTGTAAATATAATAACATAATAAATTACAATTTTGATATTTATACGCATTTTTCTCTAAACCTTTCAAATTTTTCACCATTTGCATTGGCACTTGATGAATATCCATTAATATTGATGTCTTTGTGCTCATATGTAAAATTTTTTCCACCCGAGTGTCTTTCAATAAATTCAACCAATGTTATATCTTTGTCACCAACAAAATTGAACGTATCGTGTACAGGTTTATTCATGGTTTTTATTAAAAAAATTGTTCTTTCTGCAACTTCACGAATATCAAGCCATCTTTTTGTATCTCTACTGGTTAAAATAAAATGGGGGTTAGTTTCATTTTCAATTTTTTTTTTAACTATAGATGGAAATCTTTCCTCTTGACAATAAGGTCCGTAAGTATTTAATAGTCGTATTGTATATGATGATATACCATAACAATGATAATATGCCGAAACCATATGCTCACACGAAACCTTAGACGCACCATACATATTATATGAATCCAATCTATCTGTTTCACAGCTTGATGAGGTAGATTTACCATAGACTTCACATCCACTAAATAATATAATTTTTTTGCATTTATTTATGCGTGCATACTCTAATAGTTTGAATGTTGTTTCAATATTGTTATAAAATGCTGAAGAAGGACATGATATACATGATTTTGCTGAAGGATTTCCACCTGCATGTATAATAACATCGTATTCTACAGAAGTTTCTAAATCATATATTTTTTTGACATTATCTGGAATATTATTTTCATGTGTATGAATTAAACATACAACATTCCAATCTGTATTTTCTTGTATAAAATGTAGAATATTGATACCAACAAACCCGTTTGCGCCTGTTAATAAAACCAGCATAATATTTATTTTATTATTATTATGATGGTTAAACTTATAGTTATACAGCTTTTTTTCTTCAATATTAGTTTGTATTTTTTTTATTTTAAATTACTATATAATACGGCAAACTATGTATTGTGACCTGACATTACGAGATGGTTCTCATGCCATAAAACATCAATTAACAAAAGATATGATAATTAGTCATTGTAAATTTGCTGAAAATACAGGGATAAAAGTAGTAGAGGTGGGACATGGAAATGGATTAGGCGGATCTTCAATTCTCATTGGAAAGTCATTGTTAAGTGACCGCGACATGCTTATTACTGCAAGAAGTCATCTAAAAAATACAAAGTTGTCTGTTCATATTATACCTGGGCTTGCAACCATAAAAGATATAGATACTGCAATTGATGTAGGTGTAGATATATTTAGGATAGCTTCTTATTGTACTGAAGCTTCTATTAGTAAAACATATATAGAATATTTAAAAAAAAAGAACAAAGAGGTATATGGTGTTCTAATGATGTCTGCGTCTTGTTCTACAATAACATTGTATGAAGAAGCAGAGAAAATGAAAAAATATGGTGCGGACGCAATTATTATAATGGATTCGTCTGGTTCTTATACACAAAAAGATGTAGTTGAGCGAGTTAGCAAATTAGTTACATTAGAAATTCCTATAGGATTTCATGGACATAATAATTTACATTTAGCTACAGCTAATTCATTAGCCGCAATAGAGGCTGGCTCAAGTATAATAGATGTAACCATTAATGGTTTTGGTGCAGGCGCAGGTAATACGCCATTGGAAGTTATGTTATATTTATGTAATAAAGATAATATTGACCCAGAGAAAGTTCTTGAATATAGTGAGCAATGTTTATCTACATTTTTTAAACCAACTAGTAGCCAACTAAATATTTTAACAGCCAAATACAAATTATTTTCAGGATTTGAAAAACATATTTATACTGCGTGTGAAAAATATAAAGTTTCTTGTCACGAGTTAGTTAAAAAAATGGTAGATAATGAACTTGTATCTGGTCAAGAAGATTTTATATATATACTAGCTAATTCCTTGAAAGATCAGGAGAATAACTAGATATATCATTTTGCATAATTTCTTTTATAGTATTCATATCTAAAAGAGGAGACATTTCTTCTAACGGAGGTGCAAAAATTTGATTAGTTTTATTATTAAATACTCCCTTTACTTTTGGAATAAAGTCCTGATGTGGATGCATATAAATTTCACAAATAGATGGACCATCAAATTCCATAAATTCGGTAAATTTAATATTAAAATCATCCCATGTTTCTATTTTGTACCCTTTATAACCAAATGCACTTGCCAAATCCATATAATTAGGAAGTGTTAACCCTGATTTTTTATTTACTGCTGTATATTTTCCTTTAAATAACATATCTTGTGTATGTTTTATCATTAAATAACCATCATTATTAAATATAACAATTTTAACACGTAAATTATACTGAATAATTGGTTGTAGCTCTTGTAAATTCATCATCATGCTTCCATCGCAATTTAAACACAATACTTCTTTGTCTTTTGATGATATACTTGCACCTATTGCTGCAGGTAGTCCATAACCCATTTCACCCAAACCATATGATGAAAACATTTTTTGATTGTTTTTGAGACGTATTGCTTGATGACCAGATAGTAGAGCTGTTCCCATGTCGGTTACAATAATTTGGTCATTTTTTAAGTGTTCAGAAATTTTGTCAATGATTCTATATGAATTTGGAAAACCATCTTCTTTGTGTGTATTATCTACATATGGAAATTTATCTCGTATTGTGTTACACAAATGTATCCATTCGTCATTTTTATACTTCATTGTTTTTAATTCTTCAATAACATATTTACAATCTCCGTGTACAAAAATGTCAACAAATTCTTTTTTTTCTGTATCATCTATGTCTACCATAACAATCTTTGCATTTCTTGCAAATTCATCAAAATTGTAACCAGATTGAGGTAGTGTTAAACGACTTCCTAATACAAGTAACAAATCACATTTTTGTTGAATAAAATTAGCACCTCGTTGACCATATACTCCAGGTCTTCCAAAATTCATCGGATGTTCATTGGAAAGTATATCAATACCTGACCAAGTAAGTAATACTGGAGCTTTTATATTTTCTATCATTTCCTTGAAAACCTTTGTTGAGTTTGAAAGTTTTACTCCATGTCCAGCCAAAATTACTGGACGTTTAGAGTCACGTAATAATTGTTTTATAATATCTATATTTTCTCTACTGGGTACACATTCTTGTGCAATATATGTATTCCAGAAACGTTTTTCTATAGATGCACCTTGTATTTCAAACGGAATATCTAGTAACACTGGACCTTTTCTACCATTCATCATTATAGAATACGCTTTTTCAAGTTCGTCTTGTACTTCTTCTTTAGTTTGTATTGTTTTTGCATATTTGGTTGTTTTTGAAACCATATGAGGAAAATCAAATCCTTGCGTGCCATACATTCTACGTAGCGAATGTTCTTGTACATATTTATATTGTTCTTGTCCAGATAATACAAGTGTAGGAATAGAATCTGCCCATGCACCTACTATTCCTGTTACTGAATTACTAGCTCCTCCGCCTGCAGTAACAAGAGCAATTGCAACCTTTCCTGTCGTCCTATAATAGGCACCTGCTGCAATAACTGCACTTTGTTCATTATGAACATTAATTATTTCTATTGAGTTTTCTGTAAATGAATGATATAAACGTGAATTTGCGGAACCAATTATACCAAATACACATTCTATTCCTGAAAATTTTAGAAAATCTGCTATTATATCACTAATTAGCATTATATTACATTACTACTTAGTTATATCTAAATATTTTTTTATAATATAATTACATGCATGTAATGCACTACAATTAATTATATCTAAATTTCCATGATATTTGGAAATTATATTACTATTCCCCATAATACTTATTTGTATCATTAATATTCCTGGCGATTTCCATGAGGGTGTTGTAATAACATATTCTGGAATATACGTTCTAATTTGTGATAATATTGTTTCAAAATCTATTAAATCAATATCTGTAGTTTCTAAAAAAATAGTCGTCTTCATATTTATATTTTTCCCTGGGTTCAAATTTAATATCACCTTAGAGTTTTGTATATTTGCAATGTCAGCAATTGCATCTTGTGTCGTTTCAATGTATTTATCAATATTATTGCGTGTAGCTATGCCAGCACTTGATGCAGAAATTTGTGTAACCACTTCGGCATATTTTATATCACTGCAATGCATTGAAAGATATTTTAAAATAGGAAGACATGATTGAGCACCACAAGTTATCATGTTTATATTTTTGCTAGTTATGGGCGTTAAATAAGGAACATAAAAATTTCCTATTTGTGATGGTGTTAAATCAATGACATATAGATTTTGTTCTAAAAAAACGTTGTAATTGATTACTGCAGAATATGCATCTGTACAATCAAATACAATATCACAACAATTTGGATTTTCAATAAAATATTGTAAACTTTTGTCACTATAAACAATATTATCTGGGTATTGTTTACTTTGTGGTCGTCTTCCAACAAATGCAACTATGTGTATATTTTTCTGCAAATGTAATTTTAACATTAGGTCATGGCCTATGTTCCCAGTTCCTATAATAGCAACTTTTATCATACCTAATATACATTATAATGAAAAATCTTCAATTATACATATAACTTATTAGTCAACTAACAAATTTACTTGCAAAAGTTATTTCTGTTATGCATTTTCAAAAATTCCTTAATCTTATCACATACATAATCCACGTCTTCCACACACATACCATGATGAGCCCCCAATAAGAACCCGTCTGACATTATCTTATCTGCGTTGGGGAATTCCTCCAAGAAATCTCGATATGCTGGATGGCGAGTAACGTTGCCTGCAAAACATACACGGGTCTGGATATTGTTCTCTTCCAGAAAAGTCAGCAGTTTCATGCGGTCCTTGTACATGAAAGGAATGGCCAACCAATCAGTATTGTATGTGTTAATAGGTAAAACAATTTCTTCAACGTCTTTGAGATTTTCTAAATACCGATTGAACATGGTCTTGCGTTTCTCTCTGATTTCCTCCAATCTATCTAATTGAACCACGCCGAATGCTGCGTTCATCTCAGACGACTTCATGTTGTACCCCACACATCCATACAGAAACTTGTAGTCATAGGGAATGCCGTCCACGGAATGCTCAAATCGCGTGTTAATATCCTCTGAATTATCTCCGATTCGTCCCCAATCTCTAAACATGGTTGCGCGCTTCAATTGCTTCTCATCATTGAACATCACCATGCCGCCCGATCCGCCAGCAGTGATGAGGTGGCTGGAGTAAAAACTGGTAATAGCAATGTCTGTATCGGGTGTATAGGTAATAGTATCCGCTGAATCCTCAAACAAAATAATCTTGTCACCCACTCTCTTTCTGATTTCAGCCCAGTCGGGCTTGGAGCCAATCAAGTTGGGTAGAATGATGACCTTTGTTTTATCGGTCACCTTTGCACATACTTGGTCTGGACTGGGGACATATGTCTGTAACTCCACATCACAAAACACAGGTTTCAGACCGCATTGCAGCACAGGTGCAATGGTGGTGGAAAACGTGCATGCAGGTGTCACCACTTCATCTCCTTGCGCTAAATTGAGAGCGTGGAGTCCTAATAAAATGGCAGAGGATCCGCTGTTCACAAAAAGTCCGTGTTTCTTAGCAAATAATTCTGATACGCGGCGCTCAAACTCCACCGATTTAGGTCCAAACCCAGCCAGCCAGCCAGATTGGAGACATTCGGTGACTGCGTCAATTTCACGTTGTCCGTAGGCTTCTTTTTGGTTGGGTGCGTACCAGACCTTTTTATGAGCGGACATAATATATATTATTCTATTCTATTTAAATATATATTATACTGCAGTAAATGAATTGTAAATATTAATTACACAAAATTGTTATATTTCCTGTTTGGCAAACTATCAAAATGATGCATATCTTCTAAAAAGGGTTCTATGTCGTTTCCAAAAAAGGCTTTCATATGAAGCCATTGCTGGGGGGCTAAATGAAGTGTTTCCTCTGCAAATCTCATCTGGTCTGGTGTATTGTCATATGCTATGCCATAAATATCACCTTCGTCGTGTACATTTTCGCGAATATATCTTCCCAGACAACCTGTATTCAACCATTCTTGTCTGGTTTTACCATGTAATGGGTGCACCACCGCCATACACCCGCATGCTGGCGCAATAAGAGCCAACATACTCAGAGGATCATAAAAATACCCTATCTTAAAAAAATTAAAAGAGGCTAATGCAAAGTCAATCTTGTTGGTAAATTCTATATGACTGCTTTCTGGTGGATGCATTTGATGCATGTTTGTATGATAACAATAAGCTTTTCTTACACAATAAAAGGAACTGACCCTCTCGTACGTGCTTAGTTTTTGTACTTTGTCATCAAATAAGGGTAGCGTTAGATATTTGTATATTGTATTTACGTTCGCTTTAGGGGCATGCGTAATTTTAGGTTCTTCGTTAAAATAGTAGACTACCTCATTGTCGCCCCAACTTTCCGCTATGCGTGCTGGAACATTTTTTCCCAGTTCGCTCAACATCCAGCGAACAACCCTCTTTCCGTTTAATGGGTTGCCCTTGACACCTTCACAATAAATAACGATAGTATTGTCGTCTTGTGGGTCAATATCGGCGAGTTGCTCAATAATGCTATTTCCAAAAAAAGCATTGGGCTCGGCTAGTTGAGGTGGGTCGGTCCAAGCATTGGCCATTCTCACCTCATATCCCCTACATTGAAGTAACCTAGCAAGATAGTGTTGGACAACCGACCCTCCTCCGCCACTTTCGTGTATCATATGCAGCCCTATAATAAAATTCAGTTTGGTGTCCTTCATTTTATTGGGCAAAGCCGTCAAGGATGATGTTTCCATGGAGGGAAGCAACCTCTTAAGTTCGTTGTCGTTTTCAGAATATCCCATAAATCGCAGATGTTTAATAAAATTTTCCTTTCCGCTCGGGTTGTTGTAAAGTTTAATCTCGTAAGACAAATCTGGGTAGCGGGCGTTCAGTGCATCGTGTAGTGGTTGTAGGTCTTGTTCTGTTTTTTCCCATGTAGTCAGCAGAAAAATAACATGGTTGGTGGGGTCGCGCAAATAATTGCGA
>Ga0222670_1000440_pt1 | contig 17839 bp, 24 predicted proteins | sample AntAcemetagen732_FD_181148 | JGI IMG/M metagenome (GOLD analysis project Ga0222670, IMG submission 181148) | Saline water microbial communities from Ace Lake, Antarctica - #732 | ecosystem: Environmental > Aquatic > Non-marine Saline and Alkaline > Saline | place: Antarctica: Ace Lake... | reverse complement strand
GAGGAATTATTCAAATTGCCGCCCGATTTCAGAACCTGTTCGCATTTTATATCCTAGAAACTTAACTACAATTAGTTAAGTTTTCTTTAAGGTTAGTGCTTAGAAATTTTTAAGCTCGAGAACAGAGAATCCAACTCACACTCGAGGAAGCACTAAGCGCATGCAACCACGAGACACCGGCATTCGAGGAATTATTCAAAGAGCCGCCCGACATCAGAACCCGATTTCCTGAAGCATAATAGTAATAATCTGTAATTTTTGTTAAGCTTGAAGCTCCAACAGTTTTTACGAAGTTAGTACCATTATGTAAAGTTGATTGGTAGCCGTCTGATGTAGGCTGAGTTACAAGTAAGCCATCATTATCAACTGCCCTGATATAATCGCCTGTAAATATATCATCTGCAAATGTTCCACTCAAGGCGGATATGAAAGGTTGTGCATTTGTCAGGTTTATACCATCCACCCACTTCCATAAATGTCCAAAAAAATTCTCAATACCTCTAAATGAGTTTGCTACAACACCACTATATCCACCATCTCCACCAGCGGCTAAGTGATTAGCACTTCCTGAGATTGAGCCTGAATTGTTTCCAAGTGAAACTGTAAGACCTGTTTTTAAAGCATCATTGTCGTAGCTTGCACCTGCTGTGTTTTCAGTATAGCCCGCAATCATAGCTTGAGAATTGTGAGTACCATATTCGACTAAGAATAGTCTCTTTATCATGTCGTGGTCGTGCCATGAATACTGCTTAGAACCACCGTTTGCAATAAGTGTTCTTGCTGTTGCTCTTGTAATTGTTGAAAGTGGTTTAAATCCTGCAACTGAATAGACTTTGTCATTTACTAAGTCTAAAGCAACTGGTGCAACCGCTGTACCATTTACCATAGTTGCTAAACTTGCATCATAATGACAACCTTCAAATGCCCCTACATAAGCATGAGAGATTTCATTTACTGCATTCGTTCCATCGCCTGAGTCAGTCCATCCGGCTTTTTTAAATCTATCGTGAGTCTTTCCACCCGTAAAAGGAGTAAGAGACATGATGTCATAATTAAGTGAGCCTAGCTTATAAGAAGCTACATAGTGTTTAGGTATTTCAACTCTAACTTGTAAGCCAGTTGAACCATCAAGAACGGAAGCACCACCATCTTCTTTTAAAGCAGAATTATCTGCATCTAAGTAATATTGAACCGCTCCACCGTATTCAGGACTTCCCGAAGTCACACATCTTCTCATCTGTTGTTGAACCGCTGGAACTGTGTGACCTGTTCTGAAATAAGTATCAGCATTATCATCCCAAATTAAACCGTATGGTTTAGTTATGTCAAGACCACTATCTACACTTAACCCACTTGTAGTATCAAGGGCTTTAAGAACATAAGCAATTTCTTTTGAAGTAGCCGTTGGCGATAATGAAGTTACTTTAGCATTAATTGCATCAACCGTTACTTGTGAAGTTGCACCTAAACCTAGTCCCTTTATTAAATAAGCCACCTCTTCGAGAGAAGTCGCACTTGTGATTAGAGTGTTTGCTCTATCTTTTAAAATACTTTCTGTTGTTGCCATTTTATATTTCCTTTTTTTATAAGTTGAAGTTAATGAAGTGTTCTACTTCACGAGCATTAAACATACTATCTACTGCATCAATAGTATATCCGCCTGTTGCCGTAATATCTGTATTCTCAATAAGAGTTACTGTGTTTTGATATGATATCTCTGATGCTTCCGAACTATTTTTAGATGCTGTTGCGGATGCTGTTGCGGATGCTGCTTTCTCTGTTGAAATAGTTGCATTTTCAACAGCTGTATTCTTTGAAGTAACTGCTGTATTCTTATCATCCGCAACTTGCCCTGATATTACATTATTCTCATCAGATTGAGTATTCATTGCTGTAATGCGAGAGTTTTCCTCTGATAGTCTAGTGTCCATGTCTGCACTATAAGTAGCAGGTTGTTGTCTACTTGGTGTTTTTGTAAACGGTGGTATTTGTGTTCCCATTATAATATTCCTTTAATTGTAAGTGAGATAGAACTTTTAACTGAATTTGGTATCAGCATAGAAAAACTATGCCAGTATCCAAAATTCAATAAGTTTTCAGTATTACTTGTTGGAGATTCATCCATTACGAAAAGGATAGGAATTGCATCTAATTCTTGAGCTTTTCTTTTCAATAGAGGTATCTTTTGAGTAGGTACTTGAACTTCATAACTGTCGAGGTTTACACTACCTCTATGTACCAAAGTTGTGTTTCCAAATTCATCCACTACTTTTCTACTATATGACTCTATTCCTAAATTTGCACCGTACCCTGTATCTCCTATGTAAGATGAGCGACCAAATACTAATCGACCGCACTTTGCGATTGAACCTGCATTGCTAATTGTTATCGTTAGTTTTGCATCTGTATATAGTGGAATTGCATCTGTGTATATCGATGGGGTGAATGTAAATTCTGAAAAACAATATGTAAAAAAGTCAATAATACTGCTCTCATCTTGCAAGTCGAATGTCTTTTCAAATACTACGGCCGATGTTGAATTGTCATAAAGTTCTATGTCTATTGTCGTACCAACAACTTCTAATAATGAGAATGAATCATAATTAATACCAGTTATTGAAATAGTTATCGTCTCTGCATTTTCCGTTTGTGTTCCAGTTTCTCCATCTATCATTGCATAATAATTAGTAGGTTTTATTTTTACCCAAGAGGGAGTAATTGTTAATGAGTTTACAGCTGGAGAGTCAGTGGTATTTGTTCCATCTGCTCCAGCATATTTATAAATATAGTGACCATCTCGTATCTCATCTGTGTAGTTAAAAAGTGAGCCGATTAACCATTGTGTCTCATCTTCTGTAAAGTTAGCTGAGAGGTATGATGTTGTTCTGTTCTGTACTATTTTCATAAGTATCCTATGCTATCAGTTCAACGAGCATTGCATCGCCGCCATTTGTTACTGTGCTTAATAGACTGTTTTGCTTTTTAAGTTCGTCAATAACCACGAATAGAAATTGATTCGTTTTTGTCTGTTCTGAGTTTGAACTATTTGACGGTATTGAAGATGAAGGTGCATATCCACCAACTGCGAATCCACCTTTGTTCCGTGCATTTTCTAAGGCTTGAAACATTTGAGGATTATTCTGTATCATCCATTTAGGAGCTACCCACTCATCTTCGTGTACTACTCCTGCTTGTTTAAAGCCTGAGGAGTCTTGTTGCCCTGAACCGTTGCCAGTGAATCCACCTTTTGCATAGTATTGGAATGACTGGTTTTGTTGGTATGGTAAATTTTCATATTCTCTAACTCCTGTTGAGTCAGAGTATGTTAATTTAGAAGTATAAATAAACTCATTAGTGCTTGATTTTAAAAGCTTTGTTTTATTATCAACTGAAGCTAAGAGTCCTTTTACTGAACTTGACAACCCTGTACCACCTAGAGTCTTGTCAGTATCTTGAATATTTCCTGCTACCATTGTTAATATTTGGTCGTTTGACATAGCGTTTATGTTGTCATTTCCAATAGTCACATATACGGCATCTTTAACAGCTTGAAGTGCTGAGTCTGGTTGTTCTCCATTTACTGCCGCCCTAATGTCTCTGAGTAGTTGTATGTTTTCATCTACTACGACCTTTTCTTTTAGTGCGATTGTTTCAAGTTTTTTTGTTTGATTAAAAGCCGATATTTTTGCAAACTGCTGTTCTTCTCGTGAGATAAACTTACTCGTATCATTAAATTCATCTAAAGAGCTAATTAGTGCATCTATGCTTCGCTGGTATGCTGTTGCAAACTCTTTATTCCCTAAGTCTCCAGATAATGCACCCATCGCTGATTGAGCATCAGTTAAAGCACTCCCGAAAGATGAAGTTGAAGATGATGAGCCAAAAAGTACGGATGAAGCTCTTGATGATATGTTTTCGCCAAACAATTCGCTAACATTTCCGAGTTCGCTTATGACATCACTAAAAGCATTTGTAAATAGACTTATAGTTCTTTCTAGTGCTTCCGCTGCATCTTTACTCGCTTTTGCTGCGGCTTCCTCTTGTAGTCTTAGCTCTTTTTGCTTTATTGCAGGGTCTATTCCGCTAACTGTGACTTTTGTTCTTTTAAATCCTCTAGATTCAAGGATGTTTTCTATTCTATTTCTCTTGCTTGTAGCCAATTGCGATTTTATATATCCACTCGAAAAGCCTGATCCTCCAAACTCATTTAACTTCATCCTAACACCAATTGTTGCCTGTGTTGTTTTCTCTAGTATTTTATATGCTTCTCTGTATGACAGCTGCTCTCTTTCTGCACCAGAAGAACTTGATTGTCTTGTATTTAATGCTCTTGTATTATCATTTATTGCTTTTGAATTGTCTGTTGTTTTTCTAGAATTATCTTGTTGAGATTTATTAAACTTAGTAAGTTCTGCATTGTATACATCTTGTTGTTGTTGTGGAGTTGCACCATTATTTCCCATTTGTGCAATTGCAGTACCGATTCTATCATAGAACTTTTCGGCTTCTGTTCCTGTTGAGGAAAGTGTTTGTTTATATACTGATTGTTGTTGAGCATTTGTATATTTTGAAGCTTCTGCATTGAATACGGACATCATTTGTGAAGCACTCGCACCGTTGTTCGCAAGACTTATCATTTGATTATTCACACCGTTAAGCCATTGCTCATACTCTGTACCGATTGAAGCTATGAGTTGGTCATTAAGTTCTACCATTTGGTCATTGAGTTTGTCTTGAATATCTATTTGTTCTTTTTGTAATGCAAGTCTTTCTTCTGTTGCTGAATCTGATATTAGTTTGTTATATTTTGCTAATTCCCCGTTATAGATTGCCATTATATCTGCTACATTCGCACCAGTTTTTGACATATCCGTAAGTAAGTTGTTTACATTATTAAGCCATATATCATAATCAGATCCAGTTGATGCTATTACTTGATTGAGTATTTTTTGCTGTGCATCTGCTAGTTTATTAGCAAGTTTTATGGCTTTTTCGTCTATCGCTACTTTCTTTTCTTGTTCAGCTTTTAAGTCACTTACTGCACCACCAACTTCCGTATAAGAATCATATAGCTTTTGGTTTGCATCTAAATTCTTTCGTGTTGTCTTCCATAGCGAGTCTGACATTGATTGGTAGTCGCCACCCCATTCAGTAAGCCATAGAACAATATCTGCAACCGCTGTCCCTGCAACTTCAATATTTGAATTCAATCCTATAAAAGCTTTACCAAGAAATTCAATTGCATCAACCCCGAGTTCTGAAACGGTAACTATCGCATTTCCTAAGCCCTCTGTGCCACTTGTTACTTTATCAAGTTGTCCGATTGCCTTGGTAAAGTTGTTATCCATAACAGTCATTGATTGAGCAACTGTCATAGGCATTTTTTCAAACTCTGAGCCTATCTTTTCGGCTTGACTTATTAGAGCTTCCATAACAACATTTGCTGTTAATTTGCCCTCTTTACTCCATGCTCTAAGTTCTCCAAGCGACAACCCTAGACTATCCGCTAAAGCTTCAGCGATACGACTACCATTTTCCATAATACTATTAAATTCTTCGCCACGAAGTACCCCACTAGCTAAACCTTGACTTAGTTGTGTAATTGCTGAATTTGATTCTTGTGTAGATGCACCTGAAACGATTAATGCTTTATTGATTGCAGTAGTAGCGATTAATAGTTCGGTTTGTGAAGTTCCTAGAGACTTTGAAGCACGAGCCATTCTAGTATATAGGTTCGCTGTTGCTTCGTATGATTGTCTAGTGTTTTGCGATGCTTTAAATAGTGCTTGTTCAACTGCTAAAAGATTTTTTGTGCCTGTTGTCACGAGTCCAAGTCTTGCTTCTACTAATTTCCATGAATCGGCATAATCTATAACTTTTTTAGTAACTAATATTGCAGTTAAAGCAACACCCATGGCTGTAAGGCTTCTGCTTGTAGTTTTTGCAGTTCCTTCTACTTTTTTTAGGTCTTTGTCAAGAGCTTTGACTTTGTGAGCACCTCTTGTATTAACATCAATGAGTAACTCTGCCATACAAACTCCAGAAAAGATAATTTATACAATTATATCATAATCTATGTTTTTTGAATATTATTAACATAAGTAATAAACATTTTTCTAATCAGAGGGATGTACTCTTTTGGTTTCAGCCCATTCCATTTAATATTATCTTTTAAAGGTTGATACTTAAAGCCTGTAGGTTTTCCACCCATACCACCATATTCAAAGTCGAGTGAGCCAAAAATATACATAATTAATTGAGCTTCAATGTCTTGTTTATCGAACACAACAATTTTGGACTCGCTAGAATGTATTTCTGTGTCTCTCTCATCAAAGCTACTTACATCAGAGTTAGTAGCTTTTTGACCCGCCCAATTTATTAGTTTTGAGAACTTTTTAGCTTTCCCTCTTCAATGTCTTTATGGATAGTTTCCATTACTTCAACATATCCGACAAGGTTACATATTTCTATAAGTCTCTCATGCTTGTTTGTTTTAACACTCGTAGTGAATCTTTTAAGTGCTATTGCTTCGTTTATATCCATGTCGCCTAAAGAGTCCGTGAGTGCTTCCACTTCATCAGTTTTCTCATCAAGTTCAGCATATAATAGTTCTAAGCTTTCAGCATCTTCTGGAGTATTATTATTTTGTTCAGCTTTTTCAACTTGAAGTGCTAATCTTCTAAGTTTTGTTGATTTCTTTTGTAATGTTTTAATTGATTGTTTTTCGTTGTCAAACTCTTTTTTAGACTCTTGTCTTTGTGTTTTTGAGTAAGGAGTAAGAGTACCCTTGATTATTTCAGTTTCTGCATTTGCATGAGGGATTTCTAGTGTGAATGGTTGTGATAAGTTTAATTTCATAATAAGCCTTTATTTTTGTAAGCCTTTGTAAAGCAACCCACACACAAAAGGCTAGTAAAGAGTGTGGGTATGTGCAACTAATTGTTAGGCGAAAAATCCATGGACGATACTGAGTTGAATTTCGCCTGTTAAGAGCCAAGTGAACGATCTTTTGACGGAACTGTTTTCAGTAGTATCACTGTATGTAGATGCTTTACCTAAAGCACAATCTATCTGTATAGACTTACCATTAACCATTACACCAGCTGTTGTTCCTAGCTTAATTTGAAGTGCCTCTACAGTATCAGCACCTAACTTTGTTGCAGCAGTGTTATATGAGCCATTGTCGGGCAGAAAATCAGCAGTAACCATAATTTTATAATCTTGCATTTGAAATTCAGCTAGACCCATACCTTGAAGCTCTTGAATATCTGCACCCATCGCAATAGTAATATTGTCAGGAGTAAGAGCTACACCACCAGCAGTCATAATATCGGCTTTACCAACAAGTAGAACACTTTCAGGATTCAGTGTAACCGCTGGAGTCGCTTCTACAATTGCGATACCTTTGTTATCTAAGTAACCACTTAATGAAGCTGAAATAGTAGCAGCTTTACCAATAGGGAAATTAAAAGTCACATCAGCGGCAACGCTTCCAGCCGCTTCATGCTTATATCCATCAATATAGGCAACAAGACTTCCGACTGTTGGAGTTTGTGAGTTAGTATAAGTAACCGTTTCTTCACCTGGTGTAGTATCTACAGTCTCATCAAATCCACCTAGCTTTAACAGTTCGCTATACTCAGGTAGTGTATCAAGCGCAAGTCCTGAACTGTCTTGAAAACGCATTTTAGTAGATACAGATCGAGAGAACTTAATAAAGTCTGTATTAGCATAGCTGTCGTTTGAGCCTAGTAAGCTATTGATGCGTTTGAACTCTTCTATAGGAATGTCAGGACTAATTAAAACTTCCTCTTCAACCTCTAAAAAGTTAGCAGGTGCAACTGGTAAAACTGAACCACTCTTTAAGAACAGTGCTGTTTTTTTCGTATTTAACATTGTATTTCCTTTGTGTTGTTTTAAAGATACAATTATATTAAGTTGTTTGTATTTATGGTATAATGGTATTATCTAAAAGGATAAAGGTTGAGAAAATGGAAAGAGAGATTAAATTTAAATTTCTACTAAGAGAGACGCTAGGAACTAAAGAGTATTTATCGCCATTATGTTTAACAATGGAAGAGATAACAAATTCAAGTGATGTTCTTATGCTAATTATTGAGGATGGAGCAGAAAGACAAGGGAATGTATCGGCAAATGATAGCTTTTATGATACTGATTGGGAAATATATTCTACTTGCCAATACACAGGTTTAAAAGATAAAAATAGTGTAGAAATTTATGAGGGGGATATAGTAAGAATCATAAATGAAGAGTTTGACATTAGTTGTATTTCAAGGGTTGAGTTTAAAAATGGAATGCTCGGATACCAAGAAGAAAGTGAGTTTATACCATTGTATATGATATTAAATATAAGTGAAGTAATCGGAAACATATACGAAAACAAGGAATTACTAAATGCCTGAAAAACTTAAATCACTTCGCATACCTTATACGGAGTGGAAGAAATTAAAACAGGCTAGTTTAGATGAGGATAAAACCATTACAGAGATTGTAATGAATTTGATAAGAGATTATATTAGATGAATAAATTTATGTTACTCACTTCGGCTTACTGTGTAATTATTTCGGTTGTTCTATTCGTAACAATTATAAGCTCTCATATTACTAGAAATAATATGAGAGAAAATACACGATTGCTAATAGAATACACAAAACTATTAGATGAAAGGATACTACTTAATACTAAGCAAATAAGCGTGAATAATAGTTTGATTAAAGGTTAGCTGTACTGGCTAACCTCAAAATCAACACGAGCCTCGTAGTAGCCATTGTCAAGTTCAATAGCTGGTTTATCTTGACCAACTCCTACATGAATATCTTTTGGCAATTCAACTCCATTAAAAAATGCTTTCACATCATCTGCTAACTTTAAAGCGAGTTTCTTCTTCTTGTGGTAACAAAATATAGAACTCATACCATAACTAGCGATTCGACCGTTTGTAGTGCCATCGAAGCCTATTCTATTGTTAAGGGTAGGGTAAAAGTTTATTGAGATAAACGTATCGAGCCCTGCATAGTCAAAAACTTTATCTGGGAGTTGTATTTGTGTTGCAGTCCAGTTTGTCGTGAAGTGGATCTCATTTTCCGCTGCCATTTCTAATAAAGCCATTTTATATCCTTACATTCTTTAATTTTATTTCTAATATCTTATTATATTTCATTAAAATAGGGTCGATTCCTCCTGGCAACCATTCGCTACCATACCATTGACCTGCTACTAACCTGCGACCATCAAAGATTATACTAGCATACTCCATGTTGTTCGAAATATGCCAAGTATCGCCAGTTCTTTCCATATTCCATGCCTCTCTTAAAGCACCTGTGTCAATAGGGGTAACAGCATCGGAACTTAATTCGCTATATAAATCATTCGCAACATCTTCAACTATTCTAATTTGCTTCTGATATATAAGTGCTAATTCAGTAGATGGGAGCATTTTTTACCTTTTGTTCTTGTATTATATCATTTTTAAGAATTTTTCACTCTTTAGCTTTCGTTTTACTTTTGCTACCATTTTTTCAACATTATATATTTCTGTTCTATCTCTTATGTATTGCATATTATCATTTCTTACAATTAGTGAAAGTATCTCAAATTCAAAGATATTAAAAAACTTGTAGATTGCATCTTCTATTCCAATTGAACTCTTAAATATTATGTTTTTTTTTATAAAATATTTGTAAACATTACTAATTTTAAATGATATTTCTTTACCACTTGTTCCAATAATTGCATAATTACAAGAAATACCTATTGTTTCATCTAAATATCTTGAATAATATTCATGTGCATAATCAATCCTCTTTTTTATTACATTCAATGAAATCTTAAATCCACAAGATGAAAGTATTTTTTGTATATTTTCAGGCTCTTTTTTATCTATAAAAGTAAAGTATATTACTATCATGATTTCATACTTTTGAGAATTATAGAATCTTAAAAAGTTTTCTTTGTAAAATATCTCTTTAGGTACTTTATCAAGTTCCATCTCTATTGATAAATTACTTACCTTTATGTGTCTAGTATTGTTAATATTTTCTTTTATCTCTTCTTTTATAATCTTAATACTACTTTTTACAGTACAAAGATTATCATAAATTATTGAATGTTTTTTCTTTACACTAGCAAGTAATTTAATTGACTTATTATATTCATTTTCAAATTCAATAAGTTCTCTCTCTTCTGTGTCTAAAGAGTCTTTTAATGATTTACTTCTAGCATTACATTCATTATGTAACTTTGTGTATTCTTTTTGTGTGATAAATTTCATAATTATAGCCTTTACGAGTATAAAGGCAGATACATAATTTCAGTATCTTGAAGCTTTGCCATTTTAAAGGGCTTGGGATATTATACACATTAACAGTTTAAACTAATATTAAGTCTATCTTTTTATCAATATCTCATAAAAAATAACTTCATTGATATATATTTTCTTAGATACATATAAAATCTCGTACTCGCTACCATCAAAAACAATAGTCTGAGCCTTTGTTATTTCTGTATCGCTGTAAAGTTTCATAGATAGTTCATAGCTGCTTATATTTATATCTGAGTTGATCGCTTCTTGCATACGACTCGATGCTTCACTCAAAGGGAAACATTTTGTCGCTTCGTTTGTGATAGTTGCTGGAGTGATTACAATACCGTATGAGTCTGATACTTCATTAACTGTTGTTCTTATCGTACAAAAGCTTCCATCAGTTTCTAGGGCTTCTAAAAAGTCTGCTCGTGCCTTTAGTGCTTCGTTCATTATGCTCTACTAAATACGAATGAAGAGTCTGAAACTGAATTGTACTGACTAAGCAAAGAATCGACTAACGACGGAAAAGCATTGCTGCTTTCGCCCCTGCTAAAATACTCTACTTTTGTGACTCCATCTATCTGCTTAGATTTAATATTGTCACTTGAGTCATCATCCATCATATTGACACCGATTGAATGGTTAGCTAAATATACAGTAGCACTCTTTAAATCACTTTCTAAGGTGTCAGGAAGAGTTATTCTTTGCTTAATGAGTAAAGTTGCTTGTCTTAAAAGAATTTCTTTATCAGTATCAACTGTGATTGCATCCCATAAAGTCCTTTGAGTAGATGGAACATTGTTTAAAAGTATCGTTTCTGCATCAGCTAGTGAGCAAAAAGAGTCATAATTTGTAGTTGGAAAGATAGTTAAAGCCATTTGTTATCCTTTAAAGCCTTGAATATTTACAGTTTGTTTGCTTACTGATAAAAGATTGTCGTTAATTCTTACTATTAGTTTGTCGTTTGTGGATCCATCTAGCCTAAGAAATTGACCCATTTTAGAAAAAGACCATCTAGCTATTAAAATATCATCTCCAGTTCCGAATGTATGAAGTTGCATATCATAAGCGATTGTGGCTATATCTCCATTATGTTTTACAGGAAAGTCTAGTTGGTTCACTATTGTTCCGTTCACTTCTACTAATAAATCAATTCCATTAGTTAAAACACCATTTGAACCCCAAGTAGTAACATCAAAGCCTTTAGTATCTTGCAGAAATAGCATCCATCTAGCAATAAACCAAACTTCATCTACTGGAGTGACTGAGCCATCTACACTCATATCTGTAACACCCGCACTAGTTGCAAGTAGTTTAAATATTAAAGGCTTTTGAACTTCGTGTGCTGGTGCTGTGAGAATAGGCTTTACTCTTGAAGAACCAAGTAGTAACCCTTTATCCCTTAGCCAGTTATAAGTGTCTAGCATTACTTGATTCTTAGCCATTTAATCCCTTTAAATATATCTTAATAATGCCCTCAAATGAAAGGACACTATAAGACTATTTTTCTTCTTCTTGCTTTAGAGCTTTTGGATTAACAGTAGAATATTTACCAGTCGATATCCACTCTTTTGCATCAATAGCATGAGGAACTTTAAATTCCTTTCCGCTTTTATCAAATAATACAGTCATTATATTTTACTTATAAATGCTGTATATGTTACCGCTGTTGCAGTAGTACCAACTTTAGTAGCAGTTACACGAAAGAAACCAGCACCTGCGATAAGTCCTTCAATTTGTTCCGAAGTAAATCCAACCTGAGCCTGTGAAGCTGTTGCTGGAGCGACTACTGCATTTCCTACTTTAGAATAAGTACCACCGATTAAGTCAGATACTTCTAGCTGTAAAGAGTAGTAGTTAGCACCATCAACTGTACCAGTAGGCACATTCGTATTGATAACCGATACATAATTAGCAGAACCAAGGTTTAACCCTTGAATGCTAACACCTGTTCCCGAAGCTGTTATACTAACAACCTCATCTTCTGCGACTAAACCTAATAAATCAAAAGTTTTATTTGCCATTTATATTTCCTTGTTATGCAGTTGCCGCAGCATCTGTGATATTTTTAAGTCTTGCAGCTGTTCTTGGTGCGAATACACCGAAACATGAATACCACTCAACACGAGTTCTGTATGCAGCTTTAGATTCTAGCTCACCTAAATCTCTAACATCCATTCCACCGTTCTCTAAGCCTTGTACTTGACCTTCACCAAATGCAACGATATAAATAGATGCAGTCGAACCAGTTTCAGAATATCCAAGAATTTCAGAGTTATTGTTATCTTTATCAGCAATAAGAATTGGTAAACCGTTGTAGTTTGTTACTTGTCTACCAAATTCATCAATAGTATAAGTAATATCTCCACCAACCGCAGCTGTTCTTGCAGCAACTGTTAAACGTCTACGAACTGATTTACTCATTATAATATGAGTAGCACCATCAACTGCATCAATTGCTTCATCAAGTTTAGCTAAAGATAATCCAGCACCTGTTGCATGGTTAGGAATAAGAGCATCACCAGTTAAGCGAATTTGTAAACCATCAAATTCTCTAGGCTCAGTTTCGTTATCACCCTTAAAGAATGTTTTAGTCCATGCTAAAGCAAGTGCTTTAATCTTCATTCCCTCTTGAATAGCTCTTTGATCGCCACCCATTGTATCAACAATAAATTTATCAACATCTAAATCACCACCTGCAATTGCAAGGTTTTCAGTTTTAGGGTTAATAATACCAGTTGATTCAGTAAAGCTTTCGTTTACACCACGAAAACCAATACCAGGTAAAGTTTCTTCAACATTATATTTTAAAGAGTTTCCCCCGATACTATCGAACATTAATACTCTTAGTAAATCAGAAGTTTCTGCAAACTTCATATATACACCTGCTTTATAAACATCGCCTGTATTAAGCTTTGCTGCTTCTAATAATGTAATTGCCATTATTTCCTACCTTGTTTCATCATTTGTGTAGCATTCATCGTGCTATTTATTGTTCCACTTCCATTATTGGATGGAGGTGTACCGCTTCCACCGTTACTATCAGGCTTAAATAGTCCTGAGTAGTTTACATCAGATTTAAGAGTGTTCATCTTATCTGTTATTGTCATAGGCTGGTTATTAGCACCGTAAGCTGTAGAACCATCAGCATTTTGATAGACAATTCCACCATCTTTAAAGACTGCTCCCTGCTTAACAAGACTTGTAACGATACTAAACATTTCTTTGTTTGCAACATTTGCACCAATTCCACTATTCGCAATTTCATTATCCAATGCCATTGTAGATAGTTTCGTTTCAAAGTCTTTAGTGATATTCGATGTGTTCAAGTTTGCAGCTTCTAACAACCCTTTCAGGTTACTAATTTCAGCTATTGACTTCTCATCACCCTTACCACTCTTTTTAAACTCTTGTATCGCTTCGGCTGTCAATTCTTCTACTCCAAGAAGTCCTAACATCTCACTATACTTTTCATCACGATTTTTACGAGAACCTAATATCTCAGAGTTTTTACTTTCTAAACCATTGATTTTTGTAATTAAATCATCTGCATTGTTTGCTTTTTCACTAAGTGCTGTTACAAACGCTATACCCGTATCATTACCATCCAGTAATGCTAATAACTCTTTTAAATCCATTTTGCGAACCTTTATCCTAAAGTTTGTATTACAATTATATCATAAAAGTTGGTTAGTTGTAATATTTCTTTAAGTTTAGAGGGTTTAGTTGTTTATTTCGCAAATGTTCTATTTTATTTATTCACAATGTTTCTTTATTAATTGTAAATCATCTTTATTCAGATAAAACCACTCTCCCCTTACTTTTTTATCTATAAAAATTTTATGTAATTCTTTTTCAATTACCGATGAATTGCCTTTTCTATATTCTGCAATAATTTTTATCTCTACGGGGTTTCCAATTTGCATATACTTCACTCTGTATTCTACTAAATCGCTAGTCATCCCTATTTTGAAATACTCCCCCGACTGTACGATATATATTCTTCTATCTTTCATTTTATCTCTGAGGTCTTTAAATTATTTATAGTGAAAATGTGGGAGTTCTCAAGCTTCCATGCAAACACTTTAAACTATCTTAGACATGAGGTGCTTGAGATACCTTACTAAGACAGTTTAAAATGCTTATTCTCGTAATTGTATTATACTACAATTATTTATATAAGTTTATTAATAGTCGCTAAAGAAGTGCTACGATTCAAGTCACTCAACCCATTAACGAGATAATTCCCTTTGTTATACTGCTCGTAACTGAACTTTGAAAGTGTAGATTTTTTGAACTCTGTTGATTGTTTTTCGTACCATTCGTTATATTCTTGCATTTCTGAGTCGTTGATTTCTAGTCGTGAGATTGCGATAAATTGACTGCGACAATTTCCGTGAACATGGATTAAGTGAGAGATTTCTTCTATCGGTTTATAGTATCTCTTGTTGTGGTGTGAGCTACAATAGTCTGAGGTACGATTATCTAATTTCGCTGAGTAGATATATCCCTTATGATTTTCGGCTTTTTCAAGTTCTTTATACGCTGTGTATCTTCCAGTCGCTCGACTGTTTGTTATTATTGTAAAAATATTGCTTCTTAACTGCCCTTTAGAGAGCTTTGTAGATTTAATCTTAAACTCTCTAACTATCTGTTCGGCTGTGAGTCCCTGAGCCACACCGCTTGATATTAGAGTCCTTAATGCTCGTGCATGATTGTCTTGCGATATGCCTAAAAGTTCTTTGAAAGTATATACCGCTTCTTCACTCATTCGGATCGGTCGTGTTGAACTGATTAAATCATTAAGTGTTGCAGTTGGAATAGTTGCTAAAGTTCCGAGTGTTGCATCTGCTACGATTTGTGCTACTGCTACACTATCTTTTCCCGTTTGTGCAAAAAGTCCAGAATATGCTTCGTTTATTTCATCGTTTACAAGTCGCTTGACTTCTTTGAGTCGCGTTTTAGTCCACTCGCCATTTGTGCTGAGTATCTTTTGAGCTATTCTTTCATCGGCTATTTTTAGATAGATTAATAGGTCTGAATAGCCTTTTGATTGGTAGTTTTCAAAGATTGAACTCTCTCGTAGTGTTAAGTCAAAATAATCAATCATTGTTTCCCTTTGAGTGTATTATACTATGTTTTGCCACTTTAAATTTCTATACTCTAAACATCTACTATCGTTTTTTGGTAGCATCCTTCTCCATCTTATCAACTCTTTAAAAGTCCATATTACTTTATGAACATTACTTTTATAATAAGTGTATTTTTGATTCTTAAAAGATATTTTTAGCTTTTGATAAGATTCATCAATATAGCCATGTGTTTTCATCTCTTCTTCTCTATCTCTTGGACTTATTGGGGTTGCCCCTAAAAACATAATAGCTCTATTGTTTATCTGAATACCTTTCATAATCATATATTTAGGATTCTTATAATAGTTATATAGTTTCTTTATTCTATCTATTAAGTTCATTTCGATTTCCCCTTACTGGGATATAAGGTTTTACAGAGTGCTTCAAGTAGTCACTCTAAGGCTTACAATTCCGTGTAATGTAAGTCCGTGTGTGGTATTATACCATTTATTCCGTTGGATTATCTTTAAGCAAAGTCTTATTAGTTGATTTCTCTTTATCATCTGTTAATGGTAGATACTCTCCAGCTTCATATAATGCCCAAAGTTGGTCGATAGTAATTATTCCTTGCACGAAGTCCATTCTGTAGCTGTTCGCTTGTTCTGGGCTTAATATAGAGTTATTAAAATCTTTATTAACCGTGATTAGATTCTCTCCAAGTGTTGCTTCACTAAAAAACTGCATAAATTCAAGAGCTTTATTGATTCCAAATTCTAACTCAGTTGCATAATCATTTAGTTTACTTTCGCCCTCTGTACTCTCTTTTTCAATCTGAGTAGCTGTTTTGATATTTGTAGATGAAACTAACTCGACTGTTTTTCTTATCATCATATCAGCTATTTTTGTTATCTCACTATTTATGATTTCAAAGTTTGCCCCAGTCATCTCTACCCATTCAACACCGCTAGACTGCTTATCTGTGAATTTTAAACCGCTGTTAATACCTAGAGTTGGTGGAGTCTTTTGGTCGTTACCTGTCTCAATGTTTCCATAGACTGCAAGGAATGGAGATGCTCCGACTCGTACATAGTTTGAACACTCGCTATTTCTGTTTAAGTGTTGTATGTTTAGTTTTGCTTGATCGTACAAAGGTGGTACTTCATCGCTACCTATTTCTACTAAAGGGATTTGTTTGAGTGTTGTTTGTTGAGTAGAATATAGTTCTGCATCACGGTATATCTCTATTTTACCGTCTTGATACCAAACTTTTATTTGTTCTTTCGACTCACTTCCGAAAGCACCTTTTTTTACTGTGTAAAATTCTTTAATGCTTACTCTTGAATATTGTCCGAATTTATCATATTCGACCTCAATAAGGTTTTCTCTAAGGATATTAACAAAGTAAGGTCGTTTATCATTATCGGTTTGTTGTGAAGCATTTTTTGTTTCTTCTGCATTAAATGACATACGATCAACTAGAATATATGTTTTACCATCACGAATACGATTGACTAAAAGTTTCTTTGCGAACTCGTTTAAATTCTCACGAAAGTTAATAGTCTTTATCCAGTCCTTGACACCGTTATTTGTCACATTGGTAGTAATGATTGATTTACGAAATATAATGTTTTTAATCGTGTCTACTGTGCTGAATACAAAGTTGTCTAAGGCTGAATCTTCTTGTCGTTCCTTATAAGGAGTTGCATCTTCTTTAGGGAATTGTCTTAGATAATTATTTGCTGTATCTGAGCCGTTGAAAATGTCCTGAGTGAGTTTTAACTGTGTTTGGTGTTTTATATATGATGCTGAGGGTTGTGGTGTATCACTCATTTATTTTCCTTGAAAGGTTTTTGTAATTATAACATATTATTTTAGTCTTAGAGTATAGGCACTTTTCGCACTTAGTTACCAAAAATAGGGAGTTCATTTTAAACCATCCTTTCGTTATAAGTTGAGATTACAGGCTTAGTTAATCCGAATTTACGATTTATGAAATAAGTAAAAGCATCATTCCAATCATCAACTGCCCCACCACTATGCTCTTTAAACTTTTCAGGTGTTCCATCATCCTTGTATGCTTGTATCTGTAAGCTATTTACGAGCTTTTCAAGTCTATCATTAACAAATATTCTATCCTGTGCAAAAAGTCTGTTAGTGCTGTTTACTCTATCTCTAACATAAGGGTTAGCATTTGGTGCATCTATTCGTATCCCTGCTGTTCTCATCATAGCAATAGATGAAGCTGAAGCATTTGCACTCTCGTTTCCACCACTTGCATCTGGGTAAACATTAATTATATGCTTTGAATATCTCGCACCTTTTAATCTATCTATTATTTGTTGAGTGTCATAAACTGCGAATCCATCGACTACATATACTTTTTGTTCTCGTATGCCACAAATAACACAAGTAGATCCACCGACATTAAAATCGATTCCACAG
>Ga0222670_1000429_pt1 | contig 18076 bp, 22 predicted proteins | sample AntAcemetagen732_FD_181148 | JGI IMG/M metagenome (GOLD analysis project Ga0222670, IMG submission 181148) | Saline water microbial communities from Ace Lake, Antarctica - #732 | ecosystem: Environmental > Aquatic > Non-marine Saline and Alkaline > Saline | place: Antarctica: Ace Lake... | reverse complement strand
CAAAAACAATATCAGTACCAGCTGACTCAACGTTAGTGTTGGTAGACACACCTATTTATTTAATGGAAGGTGATATATTAAAAGGTGGAGCTAGTGCGGCGAGTGATCTAGATTTATTTATTTCATACGAAGTATTAGACGACGCATAGGAAGGTAATTAGCTATGACAAATGGCGGAATTACAGAAACTAATTTCCTTTTAAAGGAGCTATTATAATGGCACACTTTGCAGAAATTAAAACAAATGACAATACAGTTTTAAGAGTAATTGTGGTGGGAAATGATGTTGTACAAACAACAGGTGGAAATTTTTCTGTAAAAACAGAAAACTGGTGTGCATCTAATATACCTAATAACCCTTCTTTTTCAGGAGAGTATCCAGAAACTTATTGGAAACAAACTTTTAAAGACCACTCACACAGAAAAAAATATGCAGCTATTGGAGATATCTATAATGCTGTAAAAGATAAATTTATAAGTCCTCAAGCTTTTGCATCTTGGACTTTAGATGTAAATGATGATTGGCAACCTCCAATTACAAAACCAAAACAATATGTAGGTGCTGATCCATTAGCAGAAAATGTTATAATTGAATCTTCATGGGATGAAGAAAATCAAAGATGGAATGGAATTCAAAGAGATACTAGTATAAACTATGTATGGAATACAATTAATAATGAATGGGAGATCATATAATGTCAGGAAGTCCTCAAAATTATGCAGGTGCCGGTAATGGTGGAGTAATAGGACCAACAAATACTACTACAGCTGGTGGTCCAATTGCAGCAGAAACAACTTCATATAGTTCTCCTGGAACATTTACACAGACTTTTGGAGCCCCTGGATTATTAGACGTTTTAGTAATAGCTGGAGGTGGTGGTGCTGGCCAAAGAAAAGCTGGCGGCGGTGGAGGTGGAGGATTTAGAAATATCCCTGCTGCTCCCGGATTCCCTTTCCCTGGTTCAACTTCTGTTACAGTAGGTGCTGGTGGAGCAGGTGTAAGTGTTCCCAACGCCAATGCAGCAGGAAACCCTGGTACTGATTCAGTTTTTGGAAGTTATACAGCCACAGGCGGATCTGGCGGTGGTCCTAGAAATCCTAGAGATGGTGGATCTGGCGGTGGTGGTCCCGATGGTGGTCAAGCTGGTGGAAGTGGAAACACTCCTTCTGTAACTTCTCCTGGCCCACAAGGAAATAATGGTGGAAGTGGTGCACCTGATAATAAAAGTGGCGGCGGTGGCGGCGGCGGTGGCGGCGGCGGTGGAAGTGGTGGTACTACTGCAGGAGCTGGTGGAAGTGGTTATTCATGGCCAATTAATAGTACAACTTATTCTGGCGGCGGTGGCGGCGGAGCTGCAACAGGGGCAATTAATCCTAGTGGAAGTGGTGGATCTGGTGGATCTGGCGGTGGTGGTTCTGGTACTGCTGGAGATGGTGCTGGTGGAAATGGAACTGATGGTTTAGGCGGCGGAGGTGGATCTGGTGGATTTGCTTATCCCGGTCCTGATGGTGGAACAGCTGGTGCAGGTGGTGATGGAATCGTAATTGTTAAATCTCCTGCGTTTACTCAAGCAGCGCTTGCAAGTGGTGTATGGTCTCTACAAACACAACGGAATCTTTTAATAGATGGTGTGTGGCCGACTTAATTAATAATATATTTTCTAACAAAATTGATATTAAAAAAACTTTAGACAACATTCTTTTTACTGATCATGATTTAATTGATTCTTCAAAAGGAAAATCTACTTTTAATTCCTCAATACCTATTCATATCACTCACATTGTTTTTCAACCTATTGTAGATCAGTTTTTAAAAATGGCTGGTGATGATTACTATGTCATAGATTTCTGGGCTAATATCTACAAGAACAAGGGATTTGTTAAATCCCATAACCACGTGCCAAAAGGAAATGATTTATTTTTTAATAGTAAAACAGAAGATATGAAGCTTAAAACAGGGGTATACTACTTTACTAAACCGGAAAAATCCGGTAATATAGTTATTGAAAATAAAGAAATAAACGTGAAAGAAAATGATTTTATAATATTTGATAGTAGCTTAAATCATTATTCTATACCTAATGAAACCAATAAAGATAGAATAGTTTTTTCTATTAACATTGGTTATAAAGTTTATACTGAATGGAAAAAAAATGGTAGATTATACAGATTCTTATAAAATTATAGATAATATTTTATCTAAAGATCTCCTAGATACAATCAACAAAACAATTTTTAATTCTAGTTTTTCATGGTATTATAATGAATATACAATTGCCGAAAGTCCTAAAAAATATAAAAACAGTTATGAACATTTTCAACTTACTCATTGGATAATTCTAAATAGTGAAATTAATTCTAACGCCTCATCTATGCTAGCAGAATTAATTAAGCCTCTGCCTTTTAATTTTGAACAAATAGTAAGAGCTAAATTAAATTTTTTACCACAGTATAGAGTAGAGAGTAACAGGGACAAACACAATATCCCCCATACCGATTTAGATACAAAACATAAAGTAGCTATTATTTATTTAGATGATAGTGACGGATATACTTATCTTTTTAATAAGGATGCTAGTATTTTAAAAAAAGTACAACCACAGGCAGGACGTGTTTTAATTTTTGATGGCCATATAAATCATGCCAGTTCTCATCCAATTGATAGTAAGCAAAGAGTTGTTTTTAATATAGATTATGTAGAATGATTACTAAAGAAAAAGACATTTACAATAAAGATATTCTTTTAAATGAGAAGCAAGAACAAGTTATGATGGAGTGGGAAAAGCCATACATGGAAACTTGTATTGATGTACTTAAGCCTTTTGGAGATGTTTTAGAAATAGGGTTTGGGCTAGGCTATTCAGCTAATCAAATTAGAAAATATAATATAAAAAGTCATACAGTTATAGAGGCTGATGATTTAATCTATAATGACTTATTAAAATGGGCGGACGATAAAACTAAACCGGTTAAAGGATATTGGCAACAAGAGCTTTCTAAGTTAGGAAAGTTTGACTGTATATTCTTTGATGACTTTGCTTTAACAGATGTAAAACAAGAGAACGACTATCGAATATTTGAATTCTATTACAAAATTGCTAAAGACCATATTAGACCAGGCTCAAGGTTTGTTTTTTATTGTGATACAGATTTGTATTGGCCAGTAAATCCATGGATAAAATACGAGTGCAAGCAATTTAAAACTGAAATACCAGATAATTGTAACTATCCCGATATAAAAAAGTTATATATTCCTTTAATAACCTTTACTGAAGAAAATTTAGATTTAAAAAAAATATACATAGGAAAAGATTTATGAAACAATTCTATAAAATATTACATGTCCATGATTTTATTTATGGACACTTAGATAATATTAACGATGAGGAATTAGGGAAGACATGTATAGAAAACTATGGAAATAGATTTAATGAGAATTCTTATGATACACGCAGTGAAGATATTTCTATTCCTTTTAGTGATGAAATAAGAAAGATTGTAGACCAAATGAGTATGGCTTATAGAAATAAATTTAATAAATCTTTAATTTTAAACGACGAACTTATTAATTTCTGGGCCCAAGTTCATTATAAAAATGAAAGCACTCAATCACATAATCATCTAAATAGAGACTGTCCTAAAGATTCCCCTGATCTAAGTGGAGTGTACTATGTGAAAGTGCCAAAAAATAGTGGAGACCTAATATTAAGATATCAAAAACATACATTAGACCTTAGTTCCTTTGTTTTTAAACCTGAAGAAAAAAACTTTATTATTTTTGAATCAGGATTGTATCATCAGGTAACACCTAACTTAAATGAAGAACCACGGATCATTATTTCTTTTAATTTTAAAATCATATGACATTACAAAACTATTATTGGTATTTTATAGGGGCTTTAAGTCCTGAAACATGTGACGAAATTATTAAACATGGAAATAGTCATCCAGGGAAGACAGCTATGACAGGGACTCAAGCAGATAAAATAGATAAAAATGAAAATTTAACAAAACAAGATATGTTAGATTTAAAAAAGAAAAGAGATTCTAGTATTGTATGGTTAAGTGATCAATGGATTTATGATGAAATACATCCTTATATTAATATAGCAAATAAAAATGCGGGATGGAATTATGACTGGGATTATAGTGAGTCTTGTCAATTTACTAAATATAAATTAAATCAGTACTATGATTGGCATTGCGATTCATGGGATAAACCTTATAAAGAAGATAGCTACCCACACCGCAGAGGGAAGATTAGAAAACTATCTGTGACTGTCCTGTTGTCTGATCCTAAAGACTATAAAGGAGGAGAATTTCAGTTTCAATTCAGGAATGAAGATGATGCTAACATAATACATGAAGTAAAACAATTAACTAAAAGAGGATCTATTATAGTTTTCCCCTCATGGGTCTGGCATAGAGTACAGCCAGTTACAGAGGGAGTGAGATATTCAATGGTAGTCTGGAACTTAGGTGTTCCATTTAAATAGGAGAAATATATGGGATTTAAAAAAAACAAATATGTAGCTGTAAAAAAAGTTATTAATAAGGAGGTTGCAAAATTTATTTATGATTATTTTTTATTAAAAAGAGAAACAGTTAAAATTCTTTTTGAGACAAAAAAAATATCTCCTTTCAATGTTATGTGGGGCATATGGAATGACACCCAGGTTGCAAATACTTATTCTCATTATGCTGATATAGCGATGGAAACATTATTAAAAAACTTAAAACCTGTCATGGAAAAAGAAACAGGATTAAAATTAAATGAAACTTATTCTTTTGCACGACTTTATAAAAAAGGAGATGTTCTTGAAAGACATAAAGATAGATTTAGTTGTGAGGTATCTGCTACCATGAATCTTGGTGGTGAGCCATGGCCTATTTACTTAGAACCTTCTGGCCAAGAAGGTAAAGAAGGCATTAAAATAGATTTAGGACCAGGGGACTTGTTAATTTATAAAGGAGAATTATTAGAGCATTGGCGAGAAGAATTTAAAGGTAAAGATTGTGCTCAAGTATTTTTACATTATAATGATGCAAGTAGTCCAGATGCAGATAAAAACAAATATGATACAAGGCCTGCTTTAGGGTTACCTTCTTCTTATAAAAGCTTTACTCTACCTAAGAAATAGTATATAAAATAGACTTGCGGGGGGAGGACCCACTACTCTTATACTCCTTATATTTTAGTATAATTTTATAATTTTTGTTATATACTTTAAATTATGCCTTTAACTCAATTAAACTTTCAACCTGGATTAGATACTGAAAACACCGAAACAGGTGCAGAAGGTAAATGGATTGATTGTGATAAAGTAAGATTTCGTAAAGGACTTCCTCAAAAAATAGGTGGATGGACTAAATTTAGTGAAGCTTATTATGTAGGAGTAGGAAGAGCTTTAGAACAATGGTTTGCTTTAAATGGTTCTCGTTATGAAGCTATAGGAACTGATAGAAAAGTATATGCTTATGCTTCGGGAACTAATCAAGATATTACTCCTATAAGAGAAACAGCTTCTCTTGTTAATGCTATTACTACTACAAATACAAGTGCTACTTTAACTATTTCAGATACAGCACATGGAGCTGATGTAGGTGATTTTGTAACTTTAAGTAATGTAAGTGCAAATGTCGGTGGAATTTTATCAACTGTTTTTGATGCTGAATATGAAATTTTAAGTATAACAAATGTTGATGCTTATACTATTTTAAGTAGTGCTACTGCAACTTCTACAGTAGGACCTAGTGCTAATTGTACAGCTACCTATCAATTAAATATAGGTCCAAGCGAACAAACTTTTGGATACGGTTGGGGATCAGGAGCTTGGAGTGCTAGTACTTGGGGAACTGCCAGAACAACTTCTAATGTAACTCTTGATGCACGGTTATGGTCTATCAATAATTGGGGAGAAGATTTAATAATAACACAAAAAGATGGTGGAACTTATGAATGGGATACTTCAGGAGGAATGAGTGATAATAGAGCTACAGCTATTGCTAATGCTCCTACTAATTCTAGTTTATCAATAGTATCTACAGAAACTAGACATGTTGTCTGTATGGGTACAGAGACAACTATAAGTTCACCTGCAACTCAAGATAAAATGTTTATTCGTTGGTCTGATCAGGAAAATTATAATTATTGGACACCTAATGTAACTAACTCTGCGGGATCACAAAGAATAGCAGGAGGAAGTGAAATAAGATGTGCTCGACCTGCTAAAGGAACTATATTAGTATGGACAGATACTACAATGCAATCAATGTCTTTTATAGGTCCTCCTTTTATATTTGGCTTTAGACAATTAGGAAATGACTGTGGAGCTGTAGGATTAAATAGTGCGATGGTAATAGATGATGTAGCTTACTGGATGTCTGATGGACAATTCTTTAGATATGCGGGTTCTGTTCAAGAAATACCTTGTCCTGTATTAAATCATGTATTTGATAATATTAATAAAATTCAATATGCACAAGTCTATGCTGCACAAAATTCTAACTTCTCTGAAGTGATATGGTATTATTGTTCTAGTGCCTCTGATCAATGTGATCGTTATGTAATTTATAATTATTTAGAAAACTCTTGGTATTTTGGAACGATGGATAGAAGTACTTATCAAGATAATGGAGTTGAATTTAATCCTTTAGCTACAGAATATTTAGCTAATTCTAATGCAACTTCTTTTAGTACAATTAATGGAGTAACTCAAGGAAGAAGTTTAATCTACGCTCAAGAATCAGGAGTGAATGCTGATGGAGCTGCTTTATCAGCTTATATTCAATCAGGTGATGGAGATATTGCTGATGGTGAAACTTTTAGCTTTATTAATAAAGTTATACCTGATTTTCAAGATCAAACTGGAAATACTGTCATTACTTTAAGTGTTAAAGACTATCCTAATGATTCAGCAACAGTAGGAGAAACTTTGACAGTAAATAACACAACTAGGTTCGTTAATACACGTATTCGTGGTAGACAATCTAATATTAAAATACAAAACAATGATATTGGAGATAATTGGAGATTTGGTACTTTAAGAGTAAACATAAAACAAGATGGAAAAAGATAAATATACTATAAGACCAGCTCGAATATCTGATGCTGTTCGTATAAGAGAACTATTGAAAACGTGGCTTACAGAGGCTCCGTTTAACTTTGGAAACACTAATAATACTAAAGCTTTAGAGAATATAGTATTTTACATTAAGAATAGTTTTGTTATAGTAGTAGAATGTGAAAATATAATTATTGGAACATTGGCTGCAACAGTTGATGAAACATGGTATAGTGACAAAAAGTTCATGAGAACTTTATGGTTACATGTTAATCCTAAACATAGAAACTTTAGGATATTTCGTTCAGTAATGATTGTTTTTAAAGAATACGCATTAGCTAATAAAGTGACTGCGATATGTGAAGTCTTTCAAGGTAAGGACGTTGAAAGAAAAGACAAGGCTTTTATTAAATTAGGATTTAAAGTTATCGGAGGAACTTATATAGTCAATGGGTAGTATTTTCAAACCAAACACAACTGTAGTACAGGCACCATCGCAGTCATCGACTAGCTATGATATTCCTGCTTACTTTAAAGAAATTCAAGAACGAACTTTAAGACGAGGAGAGCAAGTATTTGATCAACCTTATCAAGCTTTTACTGGTCAACGTATAGCTAACCTTGATCCTATGGAAACACAAGCTGCCGGTATATATCAAAATCAAATTTTACCTCAATCAGGACAACTTGCTGCAATAGGTGCTCAAACTTATGATGCTAATACTGCTGCCACTTATGCTAATCCTTATGAGAATCAAGTTATCTCAGGAGCTTTAGGAGATTTACAAGAAGCTTATGGTCAAACTCAAAAAGGAATGACTGCACAAGCAATTGGTGCAGGAGCTTTTGGTGGAGAAAGACAAGGCATAGAAAATGTATTAGGAAGAGAAAGATATTTAGATACAGTAGGAGATACATCAGCAAGATTAAGACAAGCTGGTTTTGAATCAGGTGCAAGTAGATTTATGCAAGATAGAGCAGCACAATTACAATCTGCTCAATCTCAAATAGGAGCTTTAGGACAATCAGCAGCAGGACTTGCTGGCTTCGGAACTCAAGCTCGTGGTATACAACAAGCTGGACTTGCAGAAGGATATCGTGACTTTATAGAAGAAAGAGAATATGCAGGTGGACAAGTTAAACAAATGATTGGTGCTTTATCAGGAGCTCCTATAAGAAGTTATGGAGAAGAAAGATCAGGATCAGTTGGAACACCAGTAGCTGGACCAAGTACCTTTGGTCAAGTTGCAGGAGCATTCACAGCTTATAACTCTGACATAAGATTAAAAGATGATATTAATTTAATTGGTAAATCTCCATCAGGAATTAACATTTACACATTTAGATATAAAGGCGATGATAAAAAATACCAAGGTGTTATGGCTCATCAAGTTCCTCATGCTTCTATTGTTAATGATGAAGGTTATCTAATGGTAGATTACAATAAACTCGATGTAGAGTTTAAGGAGATATAATGGCTTTAGAATTTGCACAAACAGATGAAGGTCCTCAAAAATTATCTTTTAGTAAAGATCAAGAAAGTAAATTTACTGAATCGGATAAAGCAGAACTAAAATCTATGAGAGATAAAGGTTATCTTACTTCTAAAGAATCTGAAATGGGTATAGAAAAAACTATTCCTGAAGAAGTAGTTAATGAAAAAGAAGTAATTAAAACTAAAGATGGTAAGTTTTCTATTGATATAATGGGAGCTTTATCTAATGTAGGAAATGTTGCAGGATCTGCTTTATCTAGTATAGGAGATTCCGCATCCGCTTTTGTTCAAGGTGTAGGATCAAATCTTTCTGCGATAGCAGAAGCTGTTCCTAATAAAATAGAAGAAATTGCCTCTGATCCTACAAAGAAAAAGAATTTTATGAGAGGTCTAGAAATTATAAATGCTTCTTCTGGTATAAAACCTATAGGTCAAGCTACGTCAACTTTTGGAGCTATTAGTGAAGGATTACTTAAAGCTGAAAAAGGATTCATTGCTACAGATTTAGCAAAATTAAAAGCAATAAATTCTAAAAAATCTGCAAGTTATATGTCTGGTAAAGAAAAAGCTTTATCTGATACTTATAAAAATTATGCTGATGATTTTGAAGCAGCAAGAAAAAATTATGCATCTATTGATACTCGATTTAATGAAGTATACAAATTAGCTAAAAAAGGAATAGAACCACCTACTGGTATAATATCAGCTACTTTTGCTCCTTTAGAAAAAGTAATAAATGAATTAGGTTTAAGTGAAAAAGCAGATAGTCTTTTAAAATCAATTGGAGAAAATAAAGAAACAGGTTTGACAAGAGAACAATCTATTGTTTTTAAAGAAATATTTGGAGCTGCTACTAAAAGACAAATTGTAGGTCAAGTAAAAGAATTATATCCTGTATCAAACAAAGATATAGAAATATTACTTCAAACTGTTGGAGATATAAATACAAGTCCTATTGCATTAAGAGCAATGGTTGCTGCTGAAAAAGCAGCTAAAGAAATTAATGATGTAGCTTTTAAGAAATCTTATGATATTGCTTTTGCTGGAGAAGGTAATGCTAATTTTAAAGCAGAATCACAAGACGCTGCTGCTGCAGAATTAGCTAAATTATATAAAGATCAAGTAAAACCAGAAACTTTAATTGAACTTTATGGAAGTTCAGAAAACCCTACAGCTTTTCAAATAGTAAATGCTAAATATCATCAAGATTTACAACCTGTATATAAAGATCAAGAAGAAGCAGGTGGATTCTTTGAAATGTTTAAAATAAGAGAAGAAGCGGCAGATAAAATACTGGAGGATGCTATTACTAAAGCACAAGAAGAAGCAGCTAAAGGAGACCTGCCAGTACCACCTGAATAATTAAAATGATATGGCAGAACTTAATGAAGCACAAAAAAAGTCAATTAATACTCTTGTATCGGAACAAGGTATAGATTTAGAATCAGCTACAGGTTTAATTACTGGTACTTTAACAAAAGAAGATTATTTATCTACTAGGCAAGTAGAGAAAAAAGAAAAAAATATAACTGATGTAAAATCTTTTCTTACTAGCGAAGGTTACGATTACGATTTAATTCAAGAAACAACTAAAAGTGTACTTAACAAAAAAAATGCGGCTTCTAATAGTGCTGCTGCAGATGATATTTCAGGAGAAAGTATGTATATGGACGAATATACTACTTCTCAAGGTGAGTTAGTAAATTTATCAGGAATTACTACTGATAAAAATAAAGAACTTCCAGCTTCAATTAGAACTAAATTAAGTTTTGCTGTTCCTAGAGATGACATTACTAAACTTGAAGCTAAAAGATTATATAAAGAATTTTTAATAGATGATAAAAAATTTGATAAAGATTTAGTTAATTCTTTAGATAATAAAATTCAATTTAAATATCAAGAAGTTGGTGGAAAAAAAGGTGAAAGATCAAGTACTGTTTTAATATATAGAACTCCTAAAGAACTAGGAGGAGATAATAAATGGACAGCAGCAAATACTCCTAGCCTTATTCCTAACTTAGGTGACCTTGGATCAATTAGTGGAGATATTATACCTATTGCTACAGCAGTAGCTGGTGCTATTGGTGGTAGTTTTGTGGGTCCTACAGGAACAGTTGCTGGTTCAGCTGGAGGAACTTATTTAGGAGAACTTTCAAAATTATATATAGGAAGAAGATTTTTTGATTTAAGTAAAGATCAAATGACAGATAAAGAATTTGATGCTTATGCTCAAAAAAGTGCATTAATAATGACTGGTGTTGATTTAGTTTTAACTCCAGCAATGTTAATTGCAGGAAGTGCTATTAAAAAAACAGTAATGGAAACTGCTAAAGATAGACTTTCATATGATTCTGTTAAAAAAATATTAAAAGGAGAAATTAATTTTGATGATCAAGTTATTAAAGATATAAAAATTGCAAGAGATAAAGTTTTAGAATTAGGAGTTCCTGAAGATTTAGCAAATGAATATTTAGCTTTAAGGGTAGCAAGAGCTATTCCAGGATCAGGGATAATTGAAAAAGGAACTAAAGCAGATTTAATTTATTCTAAAAAATTACAAGACCTAGAGAAAAAAATGACAGCAGCTAAAGTAGAAGATAGAGTAATTAAAAAACTATCAGGATTAGATGAAGTTAATATATCACCTAAAATGAAAGATGACTTAGTTACAAAAATAGGTGATGAAGTAAGAGAAATAAGAAGATTAGAAGTAGAGGCTGCAGAAAATGAAATAAGAACAGCAGAAGATATAGTAACTAAAAATTGGCAAGAAAACTTTTTAAAACCTGAAGTAAGAGCAATTGACGATTTAGGAGTTGTCTTTAATGATTTACAACAAAATCTTAAAACTTTATGGAGCACTGCTGATGATATAATTAGAAAAGAAGCTAATAATCTTCCAGTTATAATTAAACCTAAAGAATCAATAAAAATAGCTAATACTTTATTAAAAGATTTAGATGTTAAATTAATTGATAAAAAACCTAAACTTCCTAAAAAAGCAACCGCTGATGAAATAAAAGATTATAATAAAAAATTAGCAACATGGGAAAATGTTAATAATTTTGGTAGTTTTCTTTCAATTAAAGGAATGGTAATGTCACAAAAAGAAGCAATACAATTTATTAAAAAAGGATTAGCAGGAATAAAAGCTGGAGACACCTTAACTTATAAACAAGCTAGTGGTTGGAGAGCTTATATTATGAATGCTGAACAAAATTTAGATATATCTTCATCTACAAAACAACTTTTAACGAAAGCAAAAGGAATATTTCAAGATGGAATGGATGACGCCGTAATTAATTCTTCAAATACAAAAGCAATAAATGCAAATCAAACAATAAAAGATTTAGTTAATAATTATCAAGGCTCTGCTATTACTAAATTCTCTGACGAATTTATGATAGGTTTAAAACGTGATGGTGGATTTAATGTTAAACTTCCAGGAAATCAAAAAAATATATTTAATGCTTTTGTAGATAATACTCCTACTTCATTAAACAATTCTGCTAAATTAGGTAATATATTAAAATTACAAAACCTTACTACTAAAGGTGATATTAAAGGAACAATAGTTAAACAACAAGACATTAATAAAATAACTAATGCTCTATATGAAAATTATTATAATAAAGTAATTCCAAAAAGAGTAAATGGAAAATTACAAAAAACAGAGTTATCTCATGATGAATTTATAAAAAAATATGGAGAAAATTATAAACTTATTTTAGGAGATAATTTATATAATAAATTTGCTGGTTCATCTAAAAAAGCAATGGACGCATTTGAAAAGTCTGTTAAATTTCAAACTGAAACTATTGAAACTATTTCAAGAGATTTACCTGGTATTAATGTAAATGTATTAGCAAAAGATAATGCTCAGTCAGTTGTACGACATTTATATTCACGTATGAGAACTGATGATGTTGGAGCACTTGTAAAAAATTTAGAAAAAATTAATCCTCTTTTATTAAAAGATATAAGAACAACATTTTTAAATGACTTCGTATCTAAAACTAAATCTAATGGAACTATGAATGGTCAACTTTTAGATGATTTTTTAACAGAGTATAAACCTGTATTAGATGAATTATTTAGTAAAGATTTTACTGCTTCTTATAGAGATTTAGCTACTGGTTTAAAAACAATTCAAGAAACTATGGAGTTATCAACAACTCCTGGTGTTGCTGGATTAACAGAGCAAGCTAATAGAATAGGATTATTAATTGATATATTTGCTGGGCCTTTGAATCATAAAAGATTGATTCTAAATAGAGTAGCAAGAATACATGATGGTTTTGATATGGGTGGAGATAGTTTAGCTTTATTATTAGATTATAAAAAATTTATTGAAGCAGCGAAAAAGAAATTTTTAGGTGGAAATTATCCTAAAGCCTTTGATCAACTTGCTAATTCTAAAAGTATTAAATACAGAAGTTTATTTAGATCATTTTGGGATGCTTTAAAATCAACAACAACACTAGGTAAATTTGGTAAATTTGAAAGACCTAAAAATATTTTATATAATAGAATGAATACAAGGACAGCCCTAGGTTTAGAAGTTACTGAAGATGTTGGAGATTTTGAAGAAAAATTATCAAGTTCAGGAGCACTTTTAGGTTTGTCTTTGCCTAAAGAAGAAAGTGACTTTGATGTTGATCCTGCTGATTTACTTAATCAAATAGGTAATACTTTAGGAGTAACTATAAAAGATAAATCTAAAATGGCGGTAAATAGATTAATAAAAGGATTTAGATACCTAAAGAACTTAGGTTCTGAACAAATAGAAAAAGATTATGAAAAAGAAGATTATGAAAAAAAAGAACTTATAAAATAATGAAAAAAAGTACAACTTCAATTAGGTTAGACAACCATGAAAAACTGTGTAGGATAATGCAAAAACAAACTCACGATAAAATGAATGACTTATCAAAACAAATTAATAGATTGGAAAAAATATTAGTTGGAGCAGCAGGCTTAATGATCTCATTACTAGGTGCTGGCTTGATTCAATTAATGGGCTAATGCTTCAAAAGAATAAAGGTTGTCTTTGTGAAAATATAGCAGTGTGTTGGTTACAAGAGAATGGTTACTTTGTATTTAAAGGTTGTCAAACTCAATCGGCTATAGATTTAATTGCCGTGCATCCAGTTACTTTAGAATATCAATATTTTGATGTTAAAATGAGTGGTAAAAGAAAAGACGGATCAGAAATCAATAGAGTTCCTAGGATTAAAGACAGTAGAATACAAATTTTGTCTGTAGACTTAGAAACAAAATTATGTAGAATAGTACCTAGAAGAAAAATATCATGGAGTTAAGAAAAAAAACAGAATTGATCGTAATACATTGTGCTGCAACAAAAGCATCAATGGATATAGGTGCGTCTGAAATTAGAAAATGGCATGTAGATGATAACGGCTGGGATGATATAGGTTACCATTATATTATTAAAAGAGATGGAACAATAGAGCCAGGAAGACCTGAAGCTTTTCAAGGAGCTCATGCACCTAGTGTTAATTCTAAAAGTATAGCTATATGTTTAATAGGAGGAATGGCAGAAGATGGTGGAGCTGAAAATAATTTTACTTTATTTCAATTCCTAACTTTAAAAGATTTAATTAATAGATTAGTTGCAAGTAATTCTAATATAAAAGAAATAGTAGGACACGGAGATATTCAAGACAATAAACCAAATTGTCCTGGATTTAATTTAAAAGAATGGTTGTACAAGGAGGACATTAATGTTGTTTAATTATATAAAAAAAATATCTTTTCTTAAAAATAGAATTATTTATTTTTTAGAATGTTTTGATAAAAATCAATGGGTTATCATTATAAGCTTATTAGTATTTTCAGTAATAATATGTGGTTAAATATTATAAGTGGAGCTTTTAAAGTAGGCGCTCATGTAATGAAAAATCGTCAACAAACTAAAATGTTGATTTCCGATGCTGAGAGAGTTCACGCTCAAAAAATGGCTAGTGGTGAAGTAGATTATCAAAAAGCTGTAATGAATAATAATAATCAAGGCTGGAAAGATGAGTTTGTTTTAATCTTAGTGTCAGCCCCTGTAATGTTATTAATCTGGTCTATCTTTTCAGATGATCCTGAAATTATGATTAAATTAGAAAAGTTTTTTGAACAATTTAATAATATGCCTTTTTGGTATCAAGCTTTATTTATTGGTGTAGTTTCAGCAATTTATGGTTTAAAAGGCGCTGATATAATGAAGAAACAAAAATGATAGATAAAATTGCATATAAATTTTTTAGTACAATGGATAATATTTGTGAATGGATCGCAACTAAATTAGCTGGCAAAAGATGTCAGTGTGGTAAAAAAAAGAAAAAATGATTAAATATTTTTTAGAAAAAATATATCATTACTCAACTTATTTAAGTTCATGGTCTTGGCAAAAATTATATAGTGATAGAGAAAAAAGTTACGGATATACTAAAGTTAAATAAATAACTCTTTCCATTCATCACCTGTTATTTGATCAGCTAGTTTCTTCTTAGTACTTAAAGCTTGTAGTATTTTTTCATCAATAGTATTAGGACAGACAAAATCTATATAAGTTACTTTATCCGTTTGGCCAATACGGTGGGCTCTATCTTCCGATTGAAGTCTTACCTCCATATCATAAGTATTATTAAAGTAGATAACAGTCTTAGCGGCAGTTAAAGTTAATCCGTAACCTCCAGTTCTAGGTTGACCTACGAAGTATTTTATTTCTCCAGCTTGAAATCTTTCAACTATTTTTTGTCTTTCTTCTGATGGAGTATCTCCAAAGAAAGAAGCAACTTTACTAGCTCCATATTTTTTAGATAAAGTTTCTTGGATCAATTTAATTGAATTACGATAGGTCGCCCATATAATTACACCATCTTGAGTTTCATCTAACACATCTAGAAGTTCTTGAAGTCTAGAGTTAGGTCCTTTTATAACTTCCTCTGTTCCATCATCATATTTAATAAATCCACATAGGATCTGCTGTAATCTTAATAATCGTGTGATTACGAGAGGTGCAGTCACTAATTTAGACTGTTCTAGTTCTAATATAGCTCTTTTTCGTAACGTGTGATACATGAGCTTCTGGTCTTTCGTCATGTCTATTTCTCTTTTCAGTCTTATTTTAGGAGGTAAATCTAAACATTCTTCTTTAGTTACTCTAAAACTATGCTTTTCTAAAATTTCTTGAAGTTCATCTAATCTTTGATACTCTACTATCTCATCAAAACTATGAGTAGCTGTTCTTCTTCTACGCATTACACAAAAAGCATTACGATATGCATAAAAACTAGATTGAAATATAAACTCATCTAGAAAATGCATTTGAGACCATAAGTCTAAAGGACCTTGGGTCACTGGAGTTCCAGTTAATATTCTTCTATACTTAGCAAGTTTTCCTAATTTTAAACAAGCTTTAGTTCTTCTAGCTGTTCTATTCTTTATATTACTACTTTCGTCTATCGTCCAAATACAATCGGAAGTATTTAATAATCTAGTTAAATAGTTTTTACCTTTATCGGTAGATAAAGCTTCTATATTAATTATAAAAAATTTTAATCGATGTGAAGGATTTAAAAAAGTAGTTAATGTTTCTATATTAGTTTTAGTTTCTGCTGGATTCCAAATACAGATATCCGTAAAAGATTTTACATCATCAGGCATATGTGCTTTAAATTCAGAAGCAACCCAATTCCTATACACACCTTTAGGTGCTGATATGATAGCACAATTAATTTTACCTAATCTATATAAATAAGCTATATTATCTATAATTACTTTAGACTTTCCAGTACCTTGTTCCATAAATAAGGCATAGGCTTCTCTATCTTTCGATTTTAAAAATACATCATACTGATGTTTAAAAGGTTTAGTTTTAAACTTATACTTTAAAAAGTTATCTTCATTAATAAATTCAACTTGCATGTAATCTTTCTGTTTTCTAATTATAATTTTACTTTATATAAGATTTAATATAAAAGTAAATAATAAAAATAAGAAAGGAGAACATTATGGCTAAAGTTTACATAGTGCAAGAAAACCCTAACGTAAATGTTATTGGTGCCGCCCGTTTTGGTGAACTAATACCAATGCTACCACCTGGAAGACAAATTACACTTTCATCTCAACCAGTAGTTAAATTACTTTCAAAAAAGTTGAATGATTTTTGTGATGACGACTTTTTATTAGCGATGGGAGATCCCGTTGCTATTGCGATTGCGTCAATGGTTGCAGGAGAGTTTAATAACGGAAAAGTTAATATGTTAAAATGGGATAGAGAAAATCAATGTTACTATAACGTACCTGTTGATATCTTTATGAGAGGAGATGGTAATGAGTAAAGAAACTTGGATTTTCGATTCAGTTGAAAAACACAAAGCTAAAGAAAGTTTACCAGTAGCAGGATTAGAAGTAGTCACAGCTATTGGAAATAAACTTATTAAGAAAAAGAAAAATCTTATGGAAGAGGAAGAAAGATTAAAAATCTTGAAAGCTCAAATTCGTGAGATTGAAGAAAAAGAATTACCGGATGCTATGGCATCATGTAATGGAATGACTAGATTTGATTTAAAAGATGGAAGTCAAATCACAGTTAAAGACGACATATTCTGTTCTATCCGAGCTGATGTTAAAGCAGAGGCTTTAAAATGGTTAGAGGAGAATGGACATGCGGAACTAATTAAACATGATGTTAAAGTTAGTTTCCCTAAAGGCAAGTATGATCAGGCTGATAAGCTGATTGAGGTTTTATCTAAAAATTTTAAAGATATACCTTATGATGAAAAAACAGACGTTCATTCAGGCACTTTAAAAGCTTGGGCCAAAGATCAATATAAATTAGGTCAGGAATTACCTGAAAATTTATTTAGTGTCTATGAAGCAAGCGTTGCTAAAATAAAACTCGGAAAGGAGAAATAATATGGCAGATAAACAAGTACAAGTTAAGTCTAGCACTGAAATCTCAATAGGAGATATCTCAAGTGATTTACTTATAAAAGCAGTTGGTAAAGGATTAGAAAATATATCTAATGATGATATTACTATTCCTAGATTAGCTGTCGTTCAAGCAGGCTCACCTCAAAGAAAAAAGAAAGATGAGAAGTATATAGATGGAGCTGAAGAAGGTCATATCTTTAATACAGTCAGCAATAAGTTATACGATGTTGAAGGTATTACAGTTATACCTTGTGGATATAGAAAATGCTATGTAGAGTGGGTACCTAGAGAAAGTGGCGGCGGATTAGTAGCTATTCACGATATGAAACCTGAAGGTACGACCGTGGATCCTAAAACTAAGAAATCATTTCTTGGCGAAAATCAAATAGTTGATACAGCTGAACATTTTATCTTAATTAAAGGTGATGATTCATGGGAACCGGCAATTCTAACTATGACTTCTAGTAATCTTGGAGTTTCAAGAAAGTGGAATACACTTCTTAAAATGAAAAAGATTAATATAAAAGGTCAAATGGTAGATCCACCTTCATTTTTATATAAATTTAAA
>Ga0222670_1000428_pt1 | contig 18084 bp, 21 predicted proteins | sample AntAcemetagen732_FD_181148 | JGI IMG/M metagenome (GOLD analysis project Ga0222670, IMG submission 181148) | Saline water microbial communities from Ace Lake, Antarctica - #732 | ecosystem: Environmental > Aquatic > Non-marine Saline and Alkaline > Saline | place: Antarctica: Ace Lake... | reverse complement strand
AGCTGGTCTGGACGCAGAGAGATATGTGTATGACTTAGAGATTACACAAACCTCTAGTGGTAATGTTACAAGAGTTATTGAAGGTATTATTACAGTTAGACCACAAGTATCTATTTAATTCAACTCCTTTTCATTATAAATATACATACGGAGAGAAATTATGCCTGATATCACAGCTAAGATTAATGTAAATACATCACAAGGACCCCAACAGGTTTCGGTATCCTTACCATCAGCTCAAGCGGCACAAAATAGTTCTCTTCAATTAAAATTATTAGGAGATGTGGACACCACTTCGTTAGAAGATGGAGCAATATTACAATATAGGTCAAGTGACGCTAAGTTTGTTGCAAGAACAGAGATTGTTACAACAACAGGAACTTTGACCTTAAACGCAGGAGCATTTTAGGAGTTATAGATGGCAACAGTAATTCAGATAAAAAGAAGTTCAGGTACTACCGCCCCAAGTACGCTGAAGTTAGGTGAATTAGGTTATACTTATGGAACAGGAACACAAGGTAATTTAGGAGATAGATTATTTGTGGGAGAAGGTGGCGTTGACGGTTCAGGTGACGCTAATAATATTTCGGTAATTGGCGGTCAGTATTTTACTGACATGTTAGACCATGCTGCCGGTACACTTACAGCAAATTCAAGTTTAATCGTAGATTCAAATAATACTATAGACTCACTAATCGTAGGTAATGACGCAGCTGCCGGTGGTACTATTAAAATTAATGAGGGTACTAACAACGGTACAAACTTTATAGGTTTAAAAGCTGCAAATAGTTTATCAGGCTCAACTACATTTACATTACCAGGTGGTGATGGTTCAGCAGGACAATTTATTAAAACAGATGGTAGTGGTAACTTAGCTTTCTCAACTGTTAATCAGTTTATTGATTTAGCAGGTGACTCAGGAACAGATACATACAATACCTCAGAAACACTTACCTTTGCAGGTACAGGTGGTTTAGTTCAGACTGTAACAGACAACACAGTAACAGTTACAGCAACAGCATTAACAAATGCCAACTTAGATGGTTCTGCTGGAATTACAAATGCTAACTTAGCAAATCCTACAACTACATTAGGTTCATCTACATTAACTTTAGGTGCGACTACAACTGATATTGCAGGATTAACTTCACTTGTAATTGACAGTATCACAATTAACGGTGCAACAGTTTCAACAACTGCTTCTAATACTGATATTGTTTTGTCTCCTCACGGAACAGGAACAGTTACAGTACCAAGTGGTTACGAAGACAGAGCAAAATTTACAACTAACTCATTAGCAAACAAAGCATATGTTGACCAAGTTGCACAAGGACTAGACGCAAAACCATCAACAAGAGTTGCTACTACAGCAAACTTATCAGCAACTTATTCAAATGGTACTGCTGGTGTTGGTGCAACATTAACAAACTCAGGTTCACAAGCTGCTTTCGCAGTTGACGGTGTTACGCCAAGTCAAAACAATAGAGTTTTAGTTAAAGACCAAACAGCAGCTGCTCAAAACGGTATCTATGTTTTAACAACTGTAGGTTCAGGTTCAACAAATTGGGTTTTAACAAGAGCAACTCCCGAAGACCAACCAGCAGAATTAAGTGGTGGTTCTTTTGTATTCGTAACAGACGGTACGACAAACGGAGATAACGGTTATGTATTTACACACACAGGTGCTCCTACTTTTGGTACAACTGCTTTAGATGTAACACAATTCTCTGGTGCAGGTCAGATTAATGCTGGTGCAGCTTTAAGTAAATCAGGTAACCAAATGGATGTCGAAGTAGACGGTTCATCTATTGAAGTTAACTCAGACGCATTAAGAGTTAAAGCATTAGGTATTACAAATGCTATGTTAGCAGGTAGTATTGACGGTGCTAAGATTGAAAACTTTGCATTTACAGACGAAAGTTCTACACAAGGTGCCGTTCAAATCGGTAACCCTATGGAGTTTTTAGCAGGCGAAGGTATTAATACAGTCGCTTCGGGAAATAAATTAACTATTGTAGGTGAATTAGCAAGTACATCAAACATTGGTGTTGCTTCATTTACCAATTCTAATTTTACAGTTACATCTGGTGATGTGGCTATTACTACAGTTGACGGAGGTTCATTCTAATGAAACTATGGAATAAATTTATTGATTTTTGGATTGCAGGTATGCCTGGATTTGAAAAAAAAGTTAAAGCAGATAAACTAAACACAGACTTAAAACATCTAAAAACAAAAACAAAAACAGAACTAGAAAAACTTGGAAGAAAAATTGGTGTTGAGTTAGATAAAAGACTTACAAAAGATAAACTTATTAAACAGATTAGAAAACATAATAAATAATGGCAACGGTAATAAAACCTAAAAGAAGTGAAACAGCGCTTTCTATACCATCAGCAGGAGCTTTATCTGTTGGTGAGTTAGCAATGAATATCACAGATGGTAAGTTTTATACTAAAACATCTGGTAATGTTGTTAAAGAAGTTGGCGGTTCAGGTGCAGTTACACTACAAGATGTCGTAACTAACGGTGCTAGTTCAAATGTAGACATTCTTTTAGATGGTTCAAATTTAGTCTTTGAAGGTTACTTAGCAAACGCATACGAAACAACTTTAACGGCCACAGAGCCAACAGCAGATAGAACGATTACTTTACCTAATGTTACTGGTACTGTAATTACAACAGGAAATTTAACAGTAGATGGCACAACGACAGGTGATATACTTGTTGGTGAGGGTGATTCCCTTGCATATGCTATCGTATTTGGAAGTTAGAAAATATGGCAAGTGCATTTAAAAACGCAGGTATGACAGTTATAACGGCTGACACAAGTAGTGCTAATTTATATACAGCACCATCTGGTGGTACGGCAGTTATACACGCATTATATATTTCAAACAAAAGTGTTACAAACTATGGAAATGTTGATGTTAAAATTACTACAGACGGTGGTTCTACATTCTATCATATTGCAAAGTCTGTACAAATTGAACCAGAAAACACTTTAATACTTGATAAACCTGTCAATTTAGAAGCTAATGATATATTGAGAATTGTTGGAGAATTAAACTCTGATTCGTCTACACCTGAGATGGAAGCGACAGCAGCTATTTTAGAAGTTACATAATAAAGTATTATAAATAGTATTATAAATAGAATTAAGGAATAAGTTAATGGCATATTTAGTAGATAAGAAATCAGATACAGGTATTTTTAGTAGTGCTCAATCTGCTTTTCATGGTCTTAAAGTAGAAAGACGAACATTTGCTAATGATGGTCAAGCTGACGAAGGCGTATTAGTTTATACCAAGGCATTTATGTCGGACCCAAATGTTGCAATTAGTTTAGCAGACTATGGTACTCCGTACAATGGTGTTGATGACGCTAATAGTGGTGACGCAAACCAATATAATAGAACATTGATATCAAACCAAGGAACAGAATTAAGTGATGGTAGAACACCAGGCTCAAGGTCGTATGACGGTGTTCGTTTTGACAATAGTAAATTGACCTATTATATGAACTCAGACGGATTTCTAGTTGCTAGATATTTTGCAGATTTCACATATAATACAGGTTCAGCAGGAAACACAAGGAACTATACAACATAGGAAAATTAAATGGCAGATTTCGTATTAGGTAGAATTAAATTTGTATGGAAAGGCGCATGGGCAGGTTCGACTGCTTATATCGCAGATGATGTCGTAAGATATGGTGGTAATGCTTTTATAGCACTAGCAAACCATACTTCTTCAGCAGCTTTTGAAACAGATTTAGCAGCCAACCCTACAAAATGGCAAAAAATGGTTGGTGGTGTCGAATACAAATCTGACCACGCAAACTCAACTTATTACAAAGTAGACGATATTGTTAAGTATGGTCCAACTTTATGGAGATGTACAACTGCTCACACTTCAAGTTCAGCAGTTTTAGATACAACTAAATTTTCAGTATTTTTACCAGGTCTTGAATTCGAAGACTCATGGGCAAGTGGTACACAATACCAACAAGGTGATATTGTAACTTACGGTGGTTATCAGTATGTTGCAGAAAGAAATAACATTGGTGTAACACCACTAGATTCAGGTGCAGATTGGGAAGTAATTACTACCGGTTACAGTATGCAAGGCACATGGGCCTCTGGTACTGCTTACAAAACTGGTGAAGTTGTACAATACGGTGGTAACACATATGTATTTAAAGTTACAACAACAGCAGGTCAATTACCAACTAACTCATCTTATGCAGATTTACTAGTCGAAGGTGTTTCGCTTCAAGGAGTATACAATTCTTCAACTGCTTACAAAATTGGTTCAGTAATAATTTCATCTAGTTCAACTTATAGAGCAAAAGTAGATACAACAGCTGGTCAAGCACCAGGAAACGAAGTTGATAATACTCAATGGGCAGTCTTTGTAAAAGGTGCTCCATCAGGTGTATTCACAGCACAAGGTGACATTGTACAAAGAGGCTCAGTTGGTCCTGAAAATCTACCAATAGGTAGACAAGGAGATAGATTAAGAGTAAATGCAGCTGGTACACAATTAGAATATTTTGAAGAAAGTTCAGGTAACTCATTACATGTTTCACCAGAAGGATTAGACACTAATCCAGGAACAGAAACATTACCTTTAAAAACAATTAAAAAGGCTTGTCAACTTGCAGGCTCAAATGGTATCTCTCAAATAAGTACGATTACGGGTGGTACAGGTGGAACACCAGGCACATTCAGAAATGTAGCTATTACAGGTGGTTCATCTACAGGCGCTACAGCAGATATCGTAACAGATGGTTCATCTGCTCCTTCAATTACTATTATTAATAATGGTCAAGGTTGGTCAGAGGGTAACACAGCTATAATTGCAAAAGCAGCTGTAGGTAACTCAACGGCAGATATTAACTTTGCAGTTGAAACAGTTGCAGGTGGTGATACTATTCGTGTTCAACCAGGTACTTATGAAGAAACTTTTCCAATTAGAGTTCCACCAAGAATTACACTTTTAGGTGATTCTTTAAGAGCTACTAAAGTAGAACCGGCAGCCGGTAATTCTACAGAAGCATTAACAATTGGTACAGTAGGTGCCAATGACGCTTCAAGAACACCAGGAACATATACTAATGTTCTTGCTACAGCAACAAGTGGTTCAGGTGTTGGATTAAAAGTTACAGTAGTTATTGATGGTTCATCTACAATTACAGTTACACCAACTTATGGTGGTGCTTATTTTGCAGTAGGTGATACAATTTCAATTGCAGACAATGTATTAGGTTCTGGTGGCGGTGCAGCTTTAACAGCTACAATTGCTTCAGTAAAAGCTAATAATGTATGTTCAATGCTTTTAGTTAACAATGCAAACTATGTTTCATTCTTTACATTCCAAGGTATGACAACAGGCGCTAATGTTTGTTCTCTTGACCCTAGTGGTGCAATTTCAACTGCTTCACCTTACATGCACAACTGTACCTCTGTTAACACAGGTACAACTGGTATGTTGATTGACGGTAACGCTCATTCAGCAGGTAATAAATCAATGATTGCCAATGACTTTACTCAAATCAATACAGACGGTAAAGGTGTTTCAGCAATCAACGGTGCTCGTGTAGAGTTAGTATCAGTCTTTACATATTATTGTGATAAAGGTTTTAACGCAGAATCAGGTGGTATAATTAGAGCGCTTAACTGTTCAAACGCATACGGAGAATACGGTGCTTATGCAACAGGTGTTAGTGCGTCTGAATCACCAGACGAAGTACAATTAAGAGGTTCACAAATTGTATATCAAAACTTACAAGGTAACATTGCTACGGCTACAATCGCAGAGGGAGATACTTTAACAGGTGTTACTTCAGGTGCAACAGCAACAGCAATTGATATTGTACAAGCAACTAGAAAATTAAAAATTGAAGGTGGTAACGGAAAACTATTCTCTCCAGGAGAAGTAGTCAATGTTACTGGAGGTTCTTCATATAACTTTAAAGTATCAGTAACAGCTGGAGATTTAGTTGATGGTACGGCAAAAACAATTACAGGTGTTACACAAGCTAACCCAGCAGTTGTTACATCAAACGGCCACGGATTAAATAACGGTAACAAAATCGTTATATCAGCAGTCGTTGGTATGACACAATTAAATGGTAATACTTACTATGTACAAAATGCTGCTACTAACACATTTAGTTTATCATCAAATGCTGACCCGACAGCTACAACAAATGTCAACAGTTCAGGTTTCACAGCATACGGTTCAGCAGGAACAATTACTCCTAAAACACCGTCAACAGGACAAACTGGTTTCTTATTTGAAGTAGATAGTACATCATCATTGTTAACAAGTGCAACAGCAATTGATATAGGTACTAACTTACAGTTTGCTGGAGACTCAGCTTACTATCGTGTAACTGCTATTACAAATACAGATACAACAAACAAACAAGCTAAATTAGCTATCACTCCTGAAAGAACGGCAAAAGCGCCAGACAATACAGAGGTTGATATAACTAAAAACTTCTCGAATGTTCGTCTAACAGGTCACGATTTCTTATCAATTGGTACTGGTTCATTTACTGACACCAACTATCCAAATAGTGTAGGAAATACACAACCTTATGACGCTTCAAGAGAAGCAACTGAATTACTTGGTGGTCGTGTGTACTTTACATCAACTGACCAACTTGGTAACTTTAGAGTAGGTTCGCAGTTTAAAATTGACCAGGCAACTGGAACTGCAACACTAAACGCAGACGCATTTGACCTTTCAGGTTTGACCGAATTACAACTTGGTTCAATTGGTGCTGCTATTGGTGCAACGATTAATGAATTTAGTACAGATGGTACATTATCAGGAAATTCTGATACTGCCGTTCCAACTGAGCAAGCAGTGAAGACTTATGTAGATAGTAATTCTTTCTCAACAGGTAAAGGGATTGCAATGGCAATCGTTTTTGGATAAATAATATAAAAAGGAAAAAGGATAAAACATGGCAAATCCAAATATAGTAAATGTCGCAACGATTAGAGGAAAAACTGATAGTGGTGAACTTAATACAACATATACGACAGCTTTAGTTACAAACTCAACTTCGTCAAGTCTTGTATATAAAATGAACAGTATCGTAGTTACCAACAAAGCAGGTACAGATACAACTTTCAGAATATCTTTCTATAACGGTTCTAACGACAGATTCGTAGCTTATAATGTAAACTGCCCAGCAAATACGGTGGTCATTGTTACAGATAAAAGCTCCTCTCTATACCTTGAAGAAGGTGACGCAATTAGAGGTGGCGCATCTACTAACTCTCGTTTAGACTGGGTGATTTCTTACGAAACAATAGCTTAGTAAAAAGTTTTTAGGGAGATAATTAATGGCTGGACCAATACTTGGTAGACGGTATGGAAGAAGACAAAACAATTCTGAAATAGGTACTACTGAATCAATACACTCTGCTGGTGACCCCGCTTCTAAAAGAGCGGCCACTTATGATAATACTTATGCCAGAAATTATGGTATTCGTACTATGAATCAGGTGACAGACGGTGTTGTTAACTCTACTTTCAGAGATTTAGCTGCTGGTACTACAGGTACATCTACAATTAATCACCAAGTTTTTTCAAATACAGTAAATTCAAACAACGAGGTTTTTGGTGGTGGTTCCACTGGAGAAGCTTTAGGTACTGGTGCTAATGAATTAAATATTTACGGTGCAAATAAATTTAATCAAAGTAAATATCCTTACTACACTCCTTTCTTTACATCTAACGAATTGTCCACATTAATGCAACCCGGTGGTTATGCAAGGTCAGCTGGATATGGTGGTGCTCAAGCACAAGGTTATAGGGACTCTACTTCAAGAGCTGCTCAATGGAAATTTAGACAGGTTATTAATGTTGCTTACACAGGTGGTGGTTATAAAGACGGCTCACCTTGGAGACAAGTGCATAGAACAAATTCGGCTACAGACCAAACTACCAATTTAGGTATTCAATTAGACCACCCAGGTTCATATGTTTCAGGTGCTTGTAGTGATACAACTTTCTTCTTATGGTCAACACCATCAGATAATGGACACTTTACACCTAGTGCAAGAACTTCAGCATTTCATATGTATTCAGAAACAGGTAAATCTCACAATAGTACATTCAATACCTATAGTGATAGAAACGATTCTAGTACATCATTCAAAGAAACCTTTTTATCATTTCACGGTGGCGGAGATAGAACAGGTATGGAAGTATTTAATTTAGCTACAGAAAACAGACAACAACAAACTGGTAGTGACATGAGAGGTGGCGCATCTACTAACTCAGCCTTTTCAGATAAAGATTATGGTTATCATTGGGGCGAGACTAGTGGATATAAAATTAATCACCAAACATTGTCCGTTTCTGGTTCTACTCATTGGTCTGCTCACGGACAACAAAAAGGAATACCTTCAAAAATAAGAGTTGGTTACTGTGGTAACGAAGGAAGTTACAATGGTGGTTATAACCTAAGAAGATGGAATTTGACAACTGATACAAACACAGGTACTTTTTCAAAATATCGTGCAAACTGTGGAGAAGAAAACTTTACATTAGGTCAAGATTGGAGTTACATGATAGGAAACTATGATGGTGGTGGGCAAAATAATGGAACATGGAAACAGTATTATCATACAGACACAAGAACAGATGTTAGTGGTTTACAACCTACAGCAAATGGTGGACAATCTTCAGGACATTGTGGCTGGAGAACATAAATTTAGTTGTTATAAATATATTATATAGAAAATGGAGAATGAAATGAATAGAGATGATGGTGTCGTTTTTGAAAAGATGACAGAAAAAGAATTGATTGAATTTGCTAATAACAATGTTGACAGTTCCGTAAGAAAATTTAAAATAAAACACTTTGTAGGTGGTTCTCAAATAACACCTTTTCACCATTTAAAACAACTGTTTTTAGAATTGAAAATAAGACAAGATTCTTTTTTACATATACAATGGGAAATTGAAAGAAAAAAATTAGAAGAATTGGTTGAGAGAGAAAAACTTGCTCACTCTACAAATAAAATTGAAAAACAATATATTGAAATAGACTTATTGAATATTGTAAAAGATAAGAAACGACATGAAGACGCTATTGTAGGTGCTTTAAAAGAAAAAGATAGAATACTAGAATTAATTAAAGAACTATGTGAAGGTCCTCAAGGTAAATTACCAGATGGTACAAAGTTAATGGACATATTTGGTAATGAAGAGTTGGAAGAAGAATTAGAAAGGCAACATTGGGTTACTAAATTAGCCAAACAGGCAAGTATGGAAATGTTAGCTTACGGTAAAATTGGTACTGGAAATATGGATGCCATATCAATGCTGGGACCAAAAGAAATTGGTGAGTGTTTACAATTGACTAGTGATTACACGGTAAGAATAGGCACAGGCATGGGGTTATTAACTGAAAAGTCCATAAATGATTTAAAATTAGGTTATGTAAGTCCAGGAAACAAACAAAAGATGAAACACATGGGTATTAGTGATGAGTTTATAGCAGAAAATATGCTAGAAAATGATATAGATAAGAACAATACTCTTATAAATAATAGGTATAAAGATTTAAAGGACAATTCAGATGGCTAAAATACATGTATTAGTAAAACAACAAGACGCTTCAGGCAAAGGTTGGCTAGAAGCTTATACAAGTTATGGTTCATATGGTGTATTTTCTATTGCAGATAATATGCAAGATATGAGATTAGATTTAGATTCAATTGGTGCAGAAATTTTAACACCAGCAGAAGCTAAGGCTTCTATTTTTGCAGACTCTTATAGAGGATATGTTAAAGTAAAAAATGGTTCAGGAATCATAGATGATTTTCCATTACTAGAATCAGATGAATCTGCTCCAACAAGTACAAGATATGATATGACAGCAGATGACATTGCTTCAGGTCTTGCATATAACAAAATTCTTTTCAAAAAATTTATTAGAGATAGATTTAACGATAAATCAAAAGATATTTCTTCAGCAAGAATTGGTAATTTAGAACTACAATCATTTGAACAACAAAAATCTGAAGCAGCTGCATGGACAGCCGATAATACAGCAAGTACACCAATGTTATCTACAATGGCAACTGCTAGAAGTATTACTGTTTCAGCATTAGTATCAAAGATTAACTCTAAAGTTACTTCTTACAATGCTGCTATTGCTACAAAATTAGCTGAACAAAAAGTTTTAGAGGATGAAGTTGACGCATTAGACACTATAGCTAAAGCACACAAATGGAGACATCAAAAACTAGGCATAACTGCCAGTACAGAGCAATTAGGTGAAGACGCTTCTCTAGGCGAACCAGCGGTAAAGATTACTTTTTAATTAGTTTCTTTTTTAGAAACTGTTTAGCCTTAACAGGCTTTTTATTATGTCAGGTTTTTTATTATGTTTAGTGTACCCCTAAATCCCAAACTATCACCAGACCAATTCGATTATTTTTTAAATTTTCTTAAAAAATATAAACATCTAATCTATGATGTTTATTTTACGAGTCGAATACCTCCCTTTATACAAGACGCTATGGGGGATATCTTTAATGAAAATCAGTTTGATGTAATAAACGAAAATGCTTTGATTATATCAAAGGTGACAGGCATTCCTTTATCTGCCACTTTTAATAATATAGAAGTACCACCCACAGACGAAAATCTTACACTATTAATTACACATTTTAAAAAACTATATGACAAGGGAGTCCGTATAGTTACAATACCACACACTCTTTGGATGTTATCAGGCCGTTTTCAAAAGGCATATCCAGATGTGATGATTAAAAATACAATATTAAGAAATGTACAAAGGCCAAATGAAGTTGTTAAATGTGTAGAGGCAGGTTTTCATTACATAAACTTTGATAGAGATTTAATGAGAGATGAAGATACTTTAAAGCGTATGCAAGACGCCAAGAAGTATTGCAAAGATAAACTTGGCGTAGATGTCAAGTATAGTTTACTGGCAAATGAGGGCTGTTGGGGAAACTGTCCTGTACAAGACGAACACTTTTTGTATAACAATACAAGAAGTAAAGGTAATCAACCTACTTACTTTCAAACAAACATAAGTTACTTCTCTTGTCCTAAATGGGAAGAACAAGACCCAGCATATCATTGGCGAATAGCTAATTTTCCACCATTTAGAGATGAGTGGGATAGATTGTTAGGTTACATAGATGTTGTAAAAATGCATGGTCGTGAAAGTGTTTCTCGTCTATTTGAAACTATGAAAATCATAGAAAAATTTGATAACAATGATGAGATATTATATACTGATTATGAAAACTTTATAAAAGATAATCAATTCGCACAAAAAAGAGTTGATGTATGGAAAACAACCATAAGAAATTGCAAGTTTAATTGTTGGGATTGCAATGTTTGTGATAAGATAACAGTAAAGAATAATGAAAAGGTTATGATAGACGCTGTTAAAAATGCTTTAGTTAAGGCTAAGAAAGAGGAATCAAAACTATCTCAAACAGTATTAGATATACCTGGACTTACATCAAACAAAGTAAAACATTTTATTAATAATATATGTGAGGTGCCTGATTGTAGATATTTGGAAGTCGGTGTATATCAAGGCGCCATGTTTACCTCTGCTTTAGAGGGCAATAATATAGTTGCAAATGCAGTTGATAATTGGTCAGATACACATAATATTCCTATGAGAGATGTTGATATAAAGGCAGAAAAAGGAAGCACTAAAGATTTATTTAAAAAGAATATAAGACAACATACTTTTGGTAAATCTATTACTATTGTAGACTTAGACTCGGAAGATTCTTTGAGTAAGATACCTGTAAAATCAAATGTTGTACTCTATGATGGCGAACACACCGAGGAAGCTCACTTTAATTTCTTGACTAAATATAATAGTAAGATTGATAATACTTTCTGTTTAATTATTGATGACTGGAATTGGTTACAAGTAAGAACAGGTACAGAGAAGTCGTTAGATAAACTAGGTTACAAAGTATTATTTAAAGAAGAATTATTTACAAAGGGTGAAGACCCTACGGATTTTTGGAATGGAGTGGGCATTTTTGTCTTGAATAAAATATGAAAACAATAGAATTTTTTAGTACAATACCTGGCGTTGCAGAAGCATTTCCTATTATAGAAGCCAAAGATTTTAAACCTGAATGGACAAAATCAGCCATAAAAGATTTGGTAGATAAGAAAAGTAAATCTACCGATAATGATACTGGTCGTTTTACTCACTTAGCATATTGTCCAGGAATATTTGATTTATTTAAAACAGGTTATATTGTACCTATGTGGTATGATATTAATATAAAAACTGAAAAAGATACACCAGGATTTTCTTGGACAGTAGCAGATAAGGCCTTCCACACTTTAAGTGATATGAAGTTTGTAGATACACATAATGATAGAATGACAAATTTTATACCTAAAAGAAAAGGTACAATAGACAATATAGTAAAAATTAATACACCTTGGAATGTAATTGTTCCTGATGGTTTAAAACTTTTATGTTTGCCTATAAATTATCCTGATAATTTTGATTACGAATCAACAACTGGTATATTGGACCCTAGTCAGTCAAGTGAGATAAATATACAGATGAGTTGGAATGTTAAAGACGGCGAAAGATTGATTAAAGCCGGCACACCTTTAATGCATATTATACCTCTGTCTGAAAAAACTTTCAACCTAGAAGTTAGAACTGCTAATGAAAAAGATTTAAAATGGGTTAGTATTTTAAAATATGCAAAAACTTTTTCTTTTTCAACAACAAGACAGTTAGTACAAAAATTATATAAGAGGTACTTTAAATGATACAAGCTGTATTTGCAACTCCTGTGTATAAATCTGATAACTTATATCATTTAACAAAAGAACAATTAGACTATTTAAACAACCTAGAAACAAGAAAAAATAAAGGTAATAATTTTTTAACTACTAGAAAAGATATATTAGATGATAAATCTATGGAAGACTTTAAGAAGTGGTGCTTACTTAATGTCACAGCGTTTGCTAAACAATTAGGTGCTAGTGATAAAACAAGTTTTTATATAACACAATCTTGGATGAATAAAAATCCACCACAATCATATCATCATACTCATATGCACCCTAACAGTATCTTTAGTTGTATTTTCTATGTAGATGGAGATAAGTGTCCTACTTCTTTTTACAGATATGATGATAGAACTTCTTTTGGTAATTTTGCTTTTTATGATGGCGATAAAGGTAGTAATGTTTATACGGCTACAAAGGTAGGTGTTATGAATGAGGTTGGTCGATTAGTTATATTTCCTTCATCTATGGTACATGATGTTGATAAAAATGAAAGTGCCAAAGATAGACTTACAATATCATTTAACACATTTATTAAAGGAGAGATGGGTGACCCCGAGAATAGTAATCACCTAATTATTTAACATGGCAACAAGACACGAAGAACAACCTGGCATCCCACATATAATTAGATTAACTAGTGACGCTCAATGGGAAGTTACAGACGCATTTAAACAAGGTGGAGGTAAAAGATATTGTTATCTTTTTAAATCTCAATTTAAATATGAATACAATTTTTTCTTCTCAGATAAAAGAAATGTTTTCTATTGGTTAATGGATATTAAAGGACCTAAAATGCCTAGATGGCTTATTGATGATGGTATATATCAAGAAATTAAATTTAAAACTTTAGATATTAAAGAAGATATACACGGTACGAGATTGTTTATAAGAAATCCTGATAACTATAAGGAATTACAAATTGACAAATAAAAACTATACTATTGTAGATGACTTTCTTTCTGAGGAAGATTTTAAAAAGATGTGTGAAGTAATAACTGATACAGGTTTTGACTGGCACCTTGAAGATAAAATAACTTTAGAACAAAAAGATAAAGATATTTTTTTCTATCTTTGCCATGTATTTTATAATCAATCATCATTATATCAAAGTAAGTTTTTTGAAGTAATATTTCCATTATTAAAAAAGTTAGAACCCAAAGCTTTGATGAGAGTTAAAGCAAATCTTTATTTAAACCATGGATTAGGTATAAAAGAACATGCCGAACATACAGACTATCCCTTTGAACACAAGGGTGCCTTATATAGCCTAAATACTTGTGATGGTTATACTAAAATAAATGGAGAGAAAATACCTAGTGTGGCAAACAGAATGATATTTTTTAATCCATCTGAACCACATTGTAGTACCTCTTGTTCAGATACTAAAACCAGAATGAATATTAATATTAATTATTTTTAGATTGAGAGTTATATTATGCATAAGGAAAAACTATTAAATTTATTTCCAAAACCTCTAATCCTAATGGAAAATGTCTTTACAGATAAACTAGGATTTATAGAGGGTTTTCTAAAAGAAGAATTAGAAAAAACAGGTCATAAAAGAACACCTACTCAAAATGTAGATTCAACATTTCATTTAGACACCAATCTATTTGAAAAGGAAGAGATAAAATTTTTAACTGATTTCATTTATCAGAAAGCTATAAACTTCTTAACTCATCTCCAGTATAGTGATTCGTATATAGACAAATGTAAATATAATGAGATGTGGTTTAATATTAGTGATGAAAATGATTTTTTATTTCCTCATCACCATGGTTTTTGTTTAGTGTCAGGTGTTTATTATATAAAAGCCCCAGAGAAATCAACTATAACTTTTTACGACCAATCATATTTTTACCCTAATCACATAGAGGTTAAAACACCTAATATATTCAATCAAAAAGATGTAAAACTAGATTGTAAGGCAGGCAACTTACTTATGTTTAAAGGAGATACATTGCACGGAAACACATTACAACCAAAGGGTGAGAAGATAGCCATTTCTTTTAATTTAGGAATATAACATGCATAAAGTAATTGATGATTTTTTAGATAAAGAAGATTTTATTTTTATTAATAATTTAATTATGAATGAACCTTTTCCTTGGTTTTATATGGATTCTTATAGGGAAACAGGTGTAGATAAAAGTAAATCAGATAATTTTTCTTATTATCTTCATATGTTATATGAGGATACTGTACCTACTTCACCTCATTTTGAAACTATTATGAAGTGTGTTTTAAAAAAGATAAAAATTAAATCCTTGATAAGAGTTAAGTTAAACAGTTATATAAAAGAAGATAAGTTAGTTGAACATGAGTTACATACAGATTACGATTACTCTAATAATGGTGCTTTGTTTAGTATTAATACATGTGACGGATACACTAAACTAGAAGACGGAACTAAAATAGAGAGTGTAGCAAATAGAATGTTATTTTTTGACGCTTCTAAACCACATTGTAGCACTAACACAACAGATAAACAGAGGAGAGTTAATATAAACTTTAACTATTTTTAACATGATAGAATTTATTTTAAAAGGACAGGTCTATTTGTTTCTTATTATCTTTGTGATGATGATTGCAGGTATGATTAAAGACAATAATTTATTTAGTGATGTATTTGCATTTCTAAAAAGAAGTATTAAAAGTAACAGAGCTATTGTAGCCTTGTTTAGTGCATTGACAGGTATATTGCCTATCAAAGGTCGTGTAACTGTATCAGCTGGGTTGTTAGATACAATGGCACCTAAAGATAAAAAGAAAAGAGAGAAGTTTGGACCTATTGATTTCATGTCTTCACATCATTATTATTTCTGGTCGCCAATAGAAAAGACTGTTATCTTACCAATGGCTGCCTTTGGTTTATCTTATACTGCCTTTCTAGGTATTATGTGGCCGTTAATTGCAGCTACATTTGTTTACATACTTTGGTATCTAATCTTTATGGTAAAAGATAATGATATTGCATTGGTAGAAACAAAAAAGAAAATTAAAGTGAGTAGAATTACAAGATATGTATTCCCTTATATCATGGGTGTTAGTGCTGTGATTGCAGGTGTAAATTTCTTATGGGCATTTGGATTACTTACATTGTATTATATCATTGTTACTCAAACATTTAACTATAAAAAATTGCTAAGTTATGTAGATTGGAAGATTATAGCTTGGGTCGCTTTAATTATTATACTTGCAAATACAACAAGATTATATACTGGCGAGATTAAAGATTTTATTGGTAATACAGGTATTGATATAAATAGTCCTGTAGGATTTGGTGCTATCTCTTTATTAGCATTTGGTTTTGCATGGATATTAGGTTCGTCAAGTAGATTTGGTGCTATCATGGTAATTCTAACTAGTCTATATGGTCTTGCATATCTACCATGGTTTTTTGCAATTGACTTTGCTGGATATATATTATCACCTATGCACAAATGCGTAGCAATTGGTAAGATGTATTTCGGCACAAAACTATCTTACTATATTAAACTATTAGGTGGCTGGGCATTATTGCTAGTCACAATATCAGGAGTTATGTTATATGCTTGACATTAAAGAATTAACAATGAAACACCACAAAGACGCCGAAAGGCAAGGCTTTGTAAAGATACTCATGTCTGGTGAGATTGACCATAAGTTGTATGCGACATATCTATACAATCAACTTCAATGTTATTCCGTATTAGAAAAATATGGTTTACACAACTCACTATTCAGAGATACACCAAATCTATTAAGAGCTGAACATATTTTATATGATTATAAATTTTTTCAAATTGATACTCCTGAATTAACAGAGAGTACAAAAAAATATATTGAACACATAGAATCAATACAAGATGAGGCAATGAAACTATATGCTCACATTTATGTAAGACACTTAGGCGACTTGTCTGGTGGTCAAATGATTAGGAGAAAAACACCTGGTCCTAATAGATATTATGGATTTAAGGATAAAGAAGTGGCAGACTATAGAAGAATAGTTAAAGAAACAATAAATACTTACTTAAATGTATACGAACATTCCGTTTTACCAGAAGCAATCTATTGCTTTGAAAGTGCAACAAATTTATTTAAAGAAATGAGGGGAATCCATGATTTGGGACAGACTAATAAAGAATAGTGAAACAATAATTAAAAAATTAGACTTCTACTTAGAAGAATATAATGAAGAAGGTATGGAGAGATTTAATAATGACAATTGGACAAATAGAACATGGTGTAATCCAGGAATAAGACGAGCTCATGTTGATGTCGTTGATGTAAGAGAAGAAAAAAGATTATGGATGCAACATGTTTGTATTTTTCCTGCTTTGCAAAATGGCGGTCCTATCTTTGGTTGGGACATTATTGCAGGTGAAAAGAAAGTTACAGGTGCATTTCACGACTTCTCACCATTACTTAAAAAAAACCATCCTTTAGTAAATGCTTTTGGTGACAAAGTGTCAAAATTTAAGCCTTCTAAACCTAGAGATTTACCAGATTGGGCAATGAAGATTTTTAGTCCTCACATGGTAGCTGCTGGTAATATCAAAGAAGAAGAAGAATTAAATAATATATGTCATTTAGTTGAAACAAATTTAGCGTTTTACCTTGACTCAATAATAGATTTCCATGATGATAGTAGTACGGAAGATGTTACTGAGGCACAGAATTACTACTGTAAACATCAACAAATGAATCCACATACACCTAGAACCATGCTGTCACTAGGTTTACAAGAAGAAGATGTAAAAACCTTTTGTTCCGACAATCTCTTTCCTATCATTAAATAATCCTTATAAATATACCAGAAAAGGTAACAATTATGGCAGAACCAGCAACAAGAGAAAATTTAAAACAGTATGCTTTAAGAGCTTTAGGTAAGCCTGTTATTGAGATAAACGCAGATGACGACCAGTTAGAAGATAGACTGGACGAAGCCTTACAATATTTCGCACAATATCACTATGACGGTATTCAAAGAGCATATTTAAAGTATCAATATACACAAACTGATAAAGACCGAATCAAAACAGACTCAAGTGAATCTGTGACTAAGAATGGTATTACCACTACTTGGAAAGAAGGACAAGGATATGTTGTCGTTCCAGAAAGTGTTATATCAGTAATTAATATATTTCCATTTTCAAACAAAGGTAGTATGAATCTATTTGATGTTAGATATCAAATGAGATTAAATGACCTGTATGATTTTTCATCAACAGCAGTTGTTAACTAC
>Ga0222670_1000427_pt1 | contig 18087 bp, 15 predicted proteins | sample AntAcemetagen732_FD_181148 | JGI IMG/M metagenome (GOLD analysis project Ga0222670, IMG submission 181148) | Saline water microbial communities from Ace Lake, Antarctica - #732 | ecosystem: Environmental > Aquatic > Non-marine Saline and Alkaline > Saline | place: Antarctica: Ace Lake... | reverse complement strand
AAGTTCCTTTTGGGGGATCAAAAGGCGGTTTAAAAATAGATAAAACAAAATATTCTAATAATGATTTAGAAAGAATTACTAGACGATTTGCAATTGAATTATCTAAAACTGGATTTCTTTCACCTTCTACTAATGTTCCAGCTCCGGATGTAGGAACTTCTTCAAAAGAAATGTCTTGGATAGTCGAAGGTTATAAATCAATTCATCCTAATGATATTAATCATATTGGCTGTGTAACGGGTAAGCCGATTGAGCTAGGTGGTATAAATGGAAGAAATGAAGCTACAGGCAGAGGAGTTGCTGAAGCCTTGTTAGAATTTTTTAGACATTCAGTTGAAGTCAAAAAATCAAAATTAAATAAATCTTTATCTGAAAATTCTATTGTAGTTCAGGGAATGGGAAATGTAGGTTTTAATTTTATTAAATCTGTTTATCAAATGTATCCTTTAGTTAAAATTACTGGAATAATTGAAAAAAATGGATCTATTTATGACCCATCAGGAATCGATTTAGATAAATTCATTAAAAAGTTTGATAAATATAAAAATATTGAAAAAATTAATTTTAAAGGTTTTTCAAAAAAAAATTCTATAGAAAATTTTCCTGCAGACATTTTAATTCCGTCAGCTATTGAAAATGTAATAAATAAAAAAAATGTTAATAAAATAAAGGTTAAATTAATATTAGAAGCTGCTAATGGTCCTATTACTTATAATGCGGATGAAATTTTAATCAAAAAAGGTATTACAGTTATTCCTGATATTTATGTGAATGCAGGTGGAGTTGTTGTCTCATACTTCGAATGGGTCAAAAATATTTCACAAATTAGATTTGGTAGACTTCGTAAAAGATTTGAGGAGGAAAGAGATGGTAATATAGTGGAGTCGATTGAAAAACTGACAAATAAAAAGATTTCAAAAGAACTTAAAAATAAAATCATAAATGGCGCTAGTGAATTAGATTACGTTAACTCTGGCTTACAAGACGCAATGAGGAACGCCTTTCAAGATATTCTAAAAATTAAGAATAAATTGAAATTAAGATCGTTTAGAGATGCGGCATACACACTTTCATTGAAAAGACTTGAAAAAACGCATTTGGATTTAGGCTTATAATAAAGTATATATATTTCTGTTTCGGGGAGTAGCTCAGGCTGGTAGAGTGTCTGCTTTGGGAGCAGAAAGTCGCAGGTTCGAATCCTGTCTCCCCGACCACTAAAATAAATTTTTTAAGCTTTTAGGAAATAATAAAATAAGTAGTTATATCTATACTAGAGCTATCAGTTATTAATATATCTATTCATAACTTTATCTAACTTTTCTAATGAGTCTTTTGAAAAACAAATCCCAATTTTAGTTCTTCTAAATAATATATCTTCAGAATTTTTAGCATATTCCTCTTCAATTAAATAAATTACTTCAAATTCATATAGTTCATCAGAAATTTTTTCACCTAAACCATTTAATAAATTGGTATACTTCATAACATTTTTTAAATTTGATCCATATGTAGAGATAAGTCTTTTAGTTAATTCTTTTGGTAGCTCAATATTTATTTCATCTAAATTTCCCTGAGAACCTGGTAGATTTTTTTTACTTGTCCATGAATTTTTTTCTATTAAAATATACTTAGATAAGCTTTCTAAAACATGTTCGGCTAACTTTCTATATGTTGTTAGCTTACCCCCAAATATTGTTAAGATTACTGGTCCCTTGTCATTTATTTCAAATTCATAATCTCTAGATATCTTAGATGCTTTTTGATTAAAATCATTTACTAATGGTCTTATTCCAGAATAAGAAAATACAATTTCTTTTCTTGTAATTTCTTTTTTTAAAAAAACATTACACGCCTTTAATAAATATTTGACTTCTTCATCAGTTATTTTTGGATTTTCAAAAGTATCAACTTCTATATCCGTAGTTCCAACTAATAGGTATTTTTCTAAATAAGGAATTATAAAGACAATTCTTTTGTCGGGTTGTTGTAAAATATAAGCTTGTTCTCCGTCATAATTTTTTTTTATTACAATATGACTACCCTGAACGAGTCTTAAGGATTTATTGGTATGAATATTACAAATATTTTTAATGGTATTTACTGCCCATGGGCCAGAAGCGTTAACTAAAGTTTTTGCATATTTTGTTTGATTATTGCTTAATCTAATTTCCCAGTAATCATCTACTCTTTTAGCTTCAATTATTTCTGTATTTAAAAAAAAATCAGCTCCTTTGCTTATTGCGTCTTGTGCATTTATCAAAACTAATCTTGAATCGTCTATTTGAAGGTCTGAATATTCATAACCTATTTTAAAATTTTCTTTAATTGGATTGTCGTTATAATCTTTATCTAAATACACAAACTTGGATTTAGGTAAAGTAATAGCCCCCCCTATAAAATCATATAATAATAAACCTAATCTAATAATCCAAATAGGTCTTATTGATTTAACATGTGGCATAACAAACCTAATGGGTTTGACTATATGAGATGCTATCTTTTTAATAACCTCTCTTTCTTTTAGTGACTCTCTCACTAATCTAAATTGATAGTCTTCTAAATACCTAATTCCTCCGTGTATTAATTTTGTTGACCATGAAGATGTTTGTGATGCCAAATCTCCTTTTTCGCATAAGCCAATTTTTAAACCTCTTCCCGCAGCATCTCTAGCTATACCAACACCATTTATACCACCTCCAATTATAAAAATATCATAAACCATATTTGTTATTTTATACTTTCTATCATGTGTTCTATTTAAAAATTGGTATGAGTCACATACTATTTTGTTTTTTTTCTCTAAATTGACTAATGATTTCAATCTAAATTAATATTTATAATTTTTATTACTAACAAACTAATAGCTTTAGACATAAATCATAAATATATTTTGTGAATGTTTGATATTCATAAATAGTATAATTTTATTCTAATTTTCAATGTAGTATTTACCTTATTAATTTTATTAAGGAGGATACTTATGATTAATACGAAGTTATTAATACTTTTTATAGCCATTTTATTTTCAGCAAACTCTTATGCAAAAGATATTCATACAAATATCAATGATCTGATTGCTGAAAACCAAAAAGGCTATAAGGATTTTAAAAATAAAGATTTAGGTAAATTTTTTAAAAAAGACGGTTTTAAAGATTTTCTAGATGCATATCCAGTTACTTCACTTACTGGTGGATTTGAATGGAAGCCAGGTATGGGAAGAGAATTTATTGGACCGTTAAGTGGCTTGCCTATTAAAGCTCCATTTAGTGATTATATCCCACTTCCTGATGGGCCGGTTTTAGATCCTAACAAGACATACAGAATTGGTTTTGTATATCACTGGGGTTTTCATCCTTGGTTAATCAGTCTTGCTGATACAGCTGTTTATGAAGCTAGCCTTCATTCCAATGTTGAAATTGAAATATTAGACGCTGAAGGTGATGATAATAAGATGGGTCAAATGATTGATGACTTTATTGCTAAAAAAATGGATGCAATAGTCATGTGGCCTGCAAGAGAAGCTCCTATGGGACCTCCAGTAGAAAGAGCAGAAGCAGCTAATATTCCTGTTGTTAGTCTTGATAGAAGAGCAGCAGCTCCAAATATCAGTACTGAGGTGCTAGGAAACTTTTATGCTAACGGTTTACAACAAGGATTATTTCTAAATCATGTTGCTGGCGGAGAAGGTAATATTATTATGAATAGAAAGCCTTTAGGTAGTACTGCAGACGCCATGCGTTCAGGTGCTTTCTTGGAAGCTATCGGTGATTACAATTATGTAATTAGTGAATCTATGCACACTAATAGTTCTAGAAAAGCTGCTTTTGAAGCAACTCAAGATGCTCTTCAAGCTCATGATGATGTTTCAGTAATCTTCAACACTGGAGGCGAAGAAGCACTCGGAGCCTTAGATGCTGTTAAAGAAGCTAATAGACTTAATACAGCTCCTGGAGGAAAAAAAATCATTATTCTAGTTAATGATGACTCTAAGGAAACTGTTAATGAAGTGAGAAAAGGCAATATGGATGTTGTAGTACCTTATACTCCTCTTTTAGGAGGAATTGGTGTAAGAGCTGCTTTATTACATATTGGCGCTAAGGAAGGTTTAAATGCAAAACCACCTAAGCAAATAATCACTCCTAACTTGCCAATGATAACTAAAGAGAAAATGATTATATCAGGTATAACAACTATTACTCCAGATGAATGGCCATACGCTTACGGCCCAGAAGCTGAATAATTAATTGTTATATAGTTATTAATTAATTTAAACTTTCCCCTAAGATATAAACTTAGGGGAAAGTTTCATCTATGCTCAAAAATATAAAAAATCTTGGAAGTAATACTAATTTATTAATCTTATTTTTTATTTTATGTACCTTCGCAGTTTTTATTAGTCCTGCTTTTTTAGATTTTAATAATATTCAAAATATTATCAGAACTGTAATGGTTCTGGGTATCATTGCTTTTGGTCTTACTATGGTAATGATTGTTGGTGAAATAGACCTATCTGTAGGGTCTATAGCAGCTTTTTCTTGTGCTTTTGGAGGAATGTTTGTTGATAGTAATTCTTCTTTTTTAGTAATAATGCTAACATTATTTGCCGGAACTTTTTGCGGTTTTCTAAACGGCTTGGGAGTCACTTTCTTTAAAGTACCGTCTCTAGTAATGACATTAGGAACGATGGCAATAATACGTAACGCTGGATATATTATGACTAATGGACAAGCAGCATATCCAACAAAATTAAATATATATATGGCATCTGCCAAAGGCTATATTGGTAATATTCCAATACCCGTAATAATATTTATTTTACTATCAATTATTTTCACAATCATAGTGAGGTATTCTACTGTAGGTAAAAGTTTATACGTGGTAGGAGCAAACAATGTTGCGAGTTTGTTATCAGGAATACAAAATAATTCTGCAAAGATAATTGCTTTTACCTTATGCGGACTGTGCTGCTCTATAGCTGGTTTAATTCAAAGTGCTAGATTGGGTCAAATTGATCCTCATATGGGAATTGGGTGGGAACTTACTGTGATAGCCATTGCTGTACTTGGTGGAGCTTCTTTATATGGAGGTAAAGGTTCAATAGAAGGCACTATAATTGCTACATTAATTATTGGAGTCATTAATAATTTATTAAATTTACTTGGAATGAGCAATCATTCACAAGAAGTTGTTATAGCTTTTATTATTATTGCTATGGTTTTATTGCATAATTTTGGAAAAGACGCTAAGAGATAATGTTTAAATTAATAAATAATTTTTTTTCAAATCATTTTTTATTATTTATTTTTTTTGTGATTTGCTTGATTGGCACTTTTACTAGTGAATATTTTTTTACTGTTACTAATTTACAGAATATGATTAGAAATATGGCAGTGCCAGGCTTATTAGCTTTAGGTGTTTCATTTGTTTTTCTCGTTTCTAGAATCGATTTATCTGTTGGTTCTCTAACGATATTTGGACCAATACTGGCTGTCTCTTCGCTAGCTTTTCTAGGAGATATTTTTGACTTCAAAGTATTAATAAAAGGTAATCAATACGCGAATAGTGCTATGTATCTAGTTATAGTTTCTTTGATTACAGGAATAGTAGTTGGTGTTCTCAATGGTGTTGGAGTTATGTATGGAAAAATTACTTCATTCATAATGACTCTAGCTATGATGAAAGCCTTATGGGGATTAAATTATGTTTTAACTCATGGTCACGCCTATTATTTACAAATCCCAACATTTACTTGGATGGGTACATTAAATATATTCCACATACCATTTATGACTTGGGTCTATGTGATTATGACAATTATTGCCGCCTTCATAATGAGGTATACTATAGTTGGAAGAAGAATTTATGCTATAGGTGGAGATGAAAAAACCGCACGCCTTGCCGGAATAAATGTAACTTTTTGGATTATATCTGCTTTTGTTATGAGTAGTTTTTGTGCTTCTGTTGCAGGACTTTTATTTTCCTCAAGATTACAAACTGTTGATGCTCCATTAGCTGTAGGATTTGAACTTACTGCTATTGCATTTGCAGTTGTTGGTGGAGTAAGTTTGACAGGGGGTAGGGGCTCACCTTATAGAGCTTTTTTAGGTACAATAGTAATGGGTGCTTTATTTAGCCTATTTTCTATGTGGGGATTAAATACTTGGCATAGAAATATTGTGGTGGGCATAATAATTATCTTAGTTGTTATGTTAGACCAAAGAAAAAATAGGTTTGGGAGGATCTAATCATGACAGAAAAATATACTTTAGGAATAGACATCGGAACTACAGGGGTAAAAGCATCAGTCTTAGATATTGAAAACAGTAAAGTAGTTGCTCATTCATTAATAGAGCATCCTCTTTTTCATCCAAAGCCGGGTTATGCTGAACAAGAAGGTGATAATTACTGGAAGGCTGTTGTCGAGGCAATCAAGGATTGTTTCAGTCAAGGTTCCTATGGAAATAAGATAGCAGGTGTATCTATATCGGGTTTAGTTGGCGTTATGTTACCTATTGATAAAGAAGGCAAACCAGTTAGACCTGCAATGATTTGGATGGATTCTAGATCTGAAGAAGAGTGCACTGATATAAGAAATTCAATTGGTGAAGAAAAAATAAATCAAATTAATGGCAATAGAGTTGCTCCCTGGTTTGTTGAGCCAAAAGCTTTATGGATGAAGAAGCATGAACCTGAAAATTTCGATAAAACCTTTAAACTACTTTCTCCATCAGGGTATTGTACTTATAAAATGAGTGGCGAGTTTTCTATGAATCATGGAGATGCTCAATTGTTTTATCCTTATGAATATAAAAAAGGTATTTGGAATAAAGAAATCTCAGACGGACTAGGTATCCCTTTAGAAAAATATCCACCTATTTATAATTCTCATGAAGTTATTGGTAAAGTAACAAAAGAAGCTTCCGAAGAAACAGGAATTAAAGAAGGTGCAGTAGTTGTTGCTGGTGGTACTGATATTAGTTGTGCAGCACTTGGCTGTGGAGTAACTGAAATTGGGCAAGCATTTTATTCAATGGGTACAGGAGCAAATATTGGTGTCATGATTCCTACATCTCAAGATATTAATGAATTTAGAATTCTAAAGTGGACTTCTGTCTTACCTGGTATCACTATGTTTGATGGGCCTATGGCTTTTGTTGGAGCCTCATTAAATTGGTTTAAAAATATTTTTGGAGAACTTGAAATTAAAGAAGCTCAAGAAAATAATTTAAATGTATTTGATCTTTTAACTGAGCAAGCTCAAAAAATTAAACCTGGATCGGATGGCTTAATGTACTTTCCTTATTTAGGAAGTACTCTAGCTCCTAATTGGAATTCAGCTGCTACTGGTATGTTTTTTGGAATGACACCGACTACAACTAAAGCTCATTTCATCAGGGCGGTGATAGAAGGCATTGCCTACGATTGTAATTCTAATCTAGAGGTTGCAAGACAGGCTGGTGCAAAAATTGATAAACTTACTTTAAATGGAGGTCCTACAAAAAGTAAATTATGGAATCAGATTACTTCTGACATTACCGGATTACATTTAGATCTACCTGATGTTGGTAAATCGGATGAATCTGGATTCCCTCCAGAAGCAGCCCCTCTTGGTGATGCAATTCTTGCTGCTGTAGGTGCGGGTTTTTATGACAATCCTCTTGAAAAACTTAAGGATATTGTCAAAGTTAAGGAAACATTTGAACCTGATATGAAAAACCACGAAATGTATAGTGAGTTTTACAGAGTTTGGAGAAGTATTTATCATAACCTTATTGCTGATATGAAAGATCATCATGATTTAAAGAAAAAATATGATTTTTCCTAAAACTAAATAGATAAAATATGAATAGAGATAACTTATCAATGAAAAATATTTCAAAAACCTATCCAGGGGTCAAAGCCCTGGATGGAGTTTCTTTTGAAGTTCTGTCAGGACAGGTACATTCTCTTATTGGGCAAAATGGTGCAGGAAAATCAACTCTGATGGGTATTTTAAATGGAATTACAAAGCCAGATAAAGGTGAAATTTTAATAAATGATAGAGCAGTTAAAATTGACGACCCTAAAGATGCATTTAACTTAAATCTTTCGATTGTTCATCAAGAGTTTGCTCTTTGTAATAACTTAACAGTTGCAGAAAATATATTCTTAGGTGCTGAACCTTATAATATTTATGGAATTGTAGACTATAAAAAAATTCACTTTGATGCTAAAGAAATGCTAAATAGCATTAATGTAGATTTAGATACTTATGAAATAGTTGGAAATCTTAATACTTCTCAATGGCAAATTATAGAAATATGTAAGGCTTTAGCAAAAAAACCAAAGTTTTTAGTAATGGATGAGCCGACGGCATCATTGGATGAGAGTCAGATTGACAATTTATTCGAAATAATTAATACATTAAAAAAAAATGGAATAGGAATTATTTATATATCTCATAAGCTAAAAGAAATAATTAAAATTTCTGACCTCATCACAGTATTGAAAGATGGTAAAATACGTAAAACCTTTGAAAAAAATATTGTAAATGAAGAGATCTTAATTGAAGCTATGGTTGGAGAAAATTTACTTATAAAGCAAAAAGAATTAAAAGAATTTAAAAATAGTAATTGTATCCTTTCTTTAAAAAATCTTTCCTATCAAAATAAATTTAATAAAATTAATTTGAATTTAGCCCAAGGTGAAGTGTTGGGTTTGAGCGGTCTATTGGGATCAGGTTCTAATGAATTACTTAGATGTATATTTGGAATTGATAAAACAGAAGAAGGAGAAATATCTCTATCAAATATAAGTATTAAGATTAATAGTATTAAGGATGCTATAAATTATGGTATTGGATATATTCCTTCTGATAGAAAAAATGAAGGTTTAATTCAGAATAATTCAATAAAAGATAATGCTGTATTAACAATATTTGAAAAGTTAACTAATTTTGGTTTTTTTAATAATAGGGAAGCTGCTTTAACTACAAATAGCTATATCGAAAAATTAGATATAAAAGTATCTGATATTAATAATTTTGTAATGAATCTGTCAGGAGGAAATCAACAAAAAGTCGTTATTGCTAAATGGCTAGCTAAAAAATGTAAAATTTTACTTTTTGATGAGCCTACAAGAGGTATAGACGTTGCAGCTAAAGCGCAAATTTGGAAATTAATATCTGAATTTACTAAAGAAGGCGGATCGGTGATAGTTGCTTCTAATGAGATACCTGAATTAATTAATAATTGTGATAGGATTTTAACTTTACAGAAAGGTGTTATAAATAATACTTTTAACCACCAAGAATTTAATGAACACAAAATCTCATTAAGTATATCTTCAAATTAGTCGTCTTTAACAAAGATATAATTATCTTCAATTTTTACATCATATGCCTGTATCTTTTCAGTAGGAGGGCTTTCTAGTACTTCTCCTGTTGAGATTTTAAAGACACCTTGATGGAGTGGGCACTCAATTGAATCTCCGTTAATAAAACCATCGCATAAAGAAACCTTTTCGTGAGAACAATATAGGTCTGTTGCAAAAAACTTATCATTAAGATTAAAAATAGCAATTTCCTTGCCATTAGGTAGTTTAAATTCCTTCACATCTTCATTATTAATTTCATTTTTTTGCATAGTTTTAAACCAGTTATTTTCCATAATTAACGAAGACTCTTTAAATCAAAATTATTAGTATCTATATTATTAAAATCAATTTTTTTATCATCTTTAATTATTTGTTTAGCCATAGAAATATCTCTTCCATTATTAATAGTAAATATTCCTTTTAACTTTTGATCTTTAAAAAATACTTGAGTTATTTTTTTACTATCATAAATTTTTTGTGCATAATTATCATAATTCATTATATCTCCTAATATTTGAATGTTATTATCGTATTGATTAGTCCAAAACCATGGAATTTCATTATAAGATTTTTTTATTCCAAGAAGATTTTGTGCCAATACATAAGATTGTTTTTCCGCATTATTCCAAGATTCTTCCCTCACATAATCTTTAAAATACTTACTATTAAAATATGTAATATCTCCAATTGCGTATATATCTTTGATTTTTGTTTCACAATGTTTATTAATCAATATTCCACTCTCATTAAATATACTTGTTTCTTGTATGATCTCTATATTTGGTTTGACACCAATTCCTACAATTAATAAATCGCATGTTAACTCGGTGCTATTATTCAAAACCAAGGATTCTATTTTTTTGAGACCATTGATAATTTCAATCTTTGAGTTTAATATTAAATTAACATTGTTTTCAATATGCATATTTTTAATATAATTTCTTAAATTATCATTAGCATTCCTATTAAGTATGTTTTCCGACGACTCTATGATGGTAATATTTTTAGATGGATATTTTTTTCTTATTGTAGAAGCTACTTCCAAGCCAATATAACCAGCCCCTGCAATGACAATGTTTTTTGAATTTAATAATTTATCTTTAATAATTATGCTATCTTTTATGTTTCTCAGATAACAAATACCTTCTCTTTCTCTAAAATTTATTTTTCTTGGACTGGTACCATTAGCAAATACAATTTTATCAAATTCATATTTAGTGTTATTTTTATCAACTATAGTTTTGTTTTCTAAGTTAATATTTTCTATTCTTGAATTCAAAAATAATTGAATTTCTTTTTTAAAATTTATTTTTAATTCAAGATCTTTAATTGATTTTGTACCTTCTAAATATTCTTTTGAAAGTGGAGGTCTCTCGTACGGTGGAGAATCCTCTTCACTAAATATTTTTATATTGCCCTTAAAATTACCATTTATTAAATGCTGTGTGAGTTTCCCACTTGAGTGACCACCGCCTATAATACAAATATTTGACACTGTATTTCTAAGAGCTTAAGACTGTATTCTTTTTATCATTTTTTTTATTTTTCCATATTTGTTTTAATATACTTATATGCACACTTACTATGGATGGTTCCATTCCATCAGTATGAGACTTAATTAATTTATGAAATTTAGGTAAATGATAAAAGGGAACATTAGAATATAAGTGATGTTCAACATGAAAAGGCATGTTCCAGTATAAAAATCTTAAGAAAAGGCTAGGAAAAGAAGTTCTTGTATTATGTATCATGTCAGCTGTTTCTTCTCTACCTGTGTGTTCAACCATTCTCACAAACCTGATAAAAGGCTCTCCTAAGACTCTTGGAATTACCCAATAGATTAGAAAAAAAGTTGTACTAAAGTAAACTGATAACAGAGTAATTAATAAATAACCTATCATCATTATTCTTGATTCTCTGATTAGTGCTTTGACATCAGATTCAGGTATATATTCTTTTTCAGACTCGTTGAGTTTACCAATAGAGTGTCTAATTAAATTTTCTATTATCCTTATCCATATTGCGAAGCCTGTAACTTGCTTTATGTAATCGCTGAACTTCTCAGGAAAATCCACCTTATCTGGATCCTTTTCGGGATGCTGGGTAAAAGTATGATGTGCTATGTGTCTATACCTGCCATTTAGAAATGAACGAAAAATTATAAAACCTATAGCATATCCGACAACTTCATTTAGTTTCCTACTAATAAATGCAGTTTTATGTATGCATTCATGTAAACCTGCGTAAAGAAAAGAAATAAAAGTTCCGTGAGCAATCATGGCTAATATTTTTATGTAAATATTGGGGATAAAAAATATAATTAAACCTGATAAAGAAATTAATGATAAATGTAAAAAAAGATGAATAACTCCGTTTATATTATTTCTCTTTAAGAATGGCTTTAATTCTTCTTTAGGGACTAGTTTTGAGCCGCGATATGGCCAACTATTATCTGTTTCAATACTAATATTTTGATTCATAACTAATAATTAATATTTTTTCTAATTTTATCAAATATCTTATATGCATATAAATTATACTAATTATCTATGTTTTTTTTATAACTATATTGGTATAAAATTAGTAAGTGAAAAAAATATATACATGGGGCGGAAAATTCGCTGAAAGAAATCTTACTGTTTATGACTTAATTCGTAATAAAGGTAAAAGAAAATATATACAAACCACTGCAATTAATAGTGAAGAAGCAGCCGCAGCAAAGCAAGCTGGTTTTGACATGTTGCTCTGTAAATCGCCAAATATTAAAGATGTTAGAGCAGGGGCTCGAGAAATATTTTTAACAGCCACAATTGACTTAGCTTTATTCCCCTTAGAGGAAGATGTCTTAAAAGAAGCTTTTAATGCCATGAAAGATGGTGCAGATCAAATTTATACAGCCAGAGGTCCTCATATAGTTGAGATGCTTTCAAAAGAAGAAATTCCTGTGATGTGCCATTTAGGTCTTGTTCCAAGAAAATCATCATGGAGAGGAGGCCTTAGGGCTGTTGGACGAACAGCGGAAGAGGCATATGACTTATTTAATAGATTCAAAATAATGGAAAATGCGGGTGCTATTTCAGCAGAATGTGAAGTCATTAATCAAGAGATTATGACGGAAATTTATAGTAAAACATCAATGATTATTAGTTCTTTAGGATCCGGTACTAGTGGGGATATTATATACTTATTTCAAGACGATATCTGTGGGGAGCAAGAAAGCATACCTAGGCATGCCAGATCCTTCGGAAAGTTATTTGAACTAAAAAGACAGATATATGATGAAAGAGTGAAAGCTCTATCAAGCTATAAAGAAGCTGTATTTAACAAATCTTTTCCTGATGAAAGTGAATTAGTAAAAATTGATAAAGCTGAATTAGATAAATTTAAAAAATTAATCTCTTAAAATACCCTAAAATTAATATATAACTAATAGCTATGGTTATTAACTTAAATTATAAAAAAGCTATATGAAATATATTAATTTTAGTCAGCTTAGGTCTTTCCATGCTGTTGCAAAAACAGGTAGTATTACTCAAGCTTCAAAGCTTTTAAGTGTTAGTCAACCCACTATAACTAAACAACTGCAATTACTGGAAAGTTTTTATCAAATTAATTTGATTAATAGACATGCCAGAGGAATATCACTTACAGAATTAGGTAAAAAACTTTATGAAATTACATTAAATATCTTTGAACTTGAAGAGGAAGCGATACAACTTTTTTCATCTAATTTAAATATTAACAAAGGCACATTAGTAACAGGTACTTCTGGATCTTATTATATTATTAGACTTGTGAAAGAATTCAAAAAACTCCATCCTGGAATTAAATTAAAGATTATTTCAAGCAATTCCAATTCTATTTTAGATGATATTATTGATTATAAAATTGATGTAGGAGTAATTGGTAAGCCATTTTCTAAAAACACAAAGTCAACAATTTATTCTATTCCCTACATAAAGCAAAAAATTGTTATTATTGCTGGCAGAGGGCATACATTTTATAATAAAAAAGCAATTTCAATCAAGGAACTAAATGATTTAGATTTTATTAATAGAGAAAGAGGATCAGAGACTAGGAGTGTCTTTGAGGCGGCTTTAGTAAAATCAGATACAAAAATTAATTCTATTATGGAAGTGGAAAGAATTACTATGGTCCAAGCAGTAAAAGATAATATGGGCTTAGGCTTAATATCCGAACCAGAATTTGATAATTACAAAGATATAAATAAGATTCATATAATTGATTATGATTTATTCACTCAAGCTTATTTAGTTTGCCTTAAAAAAAAACTTAGCGATAATTTGATTAAGGCTTTCATAGATACGGCAAAAAAAAATTTTATTGAAGTTGATATTTAACATTATATAAAATTTTAGTACTTAATATAAACTATTCATAATTTTATAAAAATAATGTATTAAATACTCTGATGACTAAAGTTTTAATCAAAAAACCTTGCAGAACTAATATGCAATCTGGTCTTAATAAAACCAAGAATTGGGTTATAGAATTCCCCTTTGACCCTTCCATAAAAAAAGATGTTTTGATGGGCTGGAATAGTTCTAAAGATACATCTAAGCAATTATCTCTTAATTTTTCATCACTAGACGATGCAAAAAAATGGTGCATTAAAAATAAGCATGATTTTTCAGTTATTGATGAAACCAAGCGTAATATTAAACCTAAAAGTTATGCTAGCAATTTCGCTAATAATAGAAGAACTTCCTGGACTCACTAAAATATATTACTTTTTATTTGTATTTTTTCTATTTATGCCTTTAATTTAGAAATATATTATAAAAAGAGGAGATTTTTATGAAAAATAATAGAACTATGACTATTGGTGCTGTTGTAATTATTGCGCTAGTAGCAATATTTTACTTTGCAACACAACAAAAAAAAGTTGCTGAGGATATTAAGGTTGGAATTCTTTTAGGTTTTACGGGACCTATTGAATCATTAACTCCAGATATGGCTTCAGGAGCAGAGCTTGCATTTAATGAAGCTTCAAATTCAGGAGAATTACTTGGTGGTTCTCAAATTACTATTTTAAGAGCTGATTCAACTTGCGTTGATTCTGCTGCTGCAACATCTGCTGCAGAAGATTTATTAAGTCAAGGAATGGTAGCTCTAATGGGTGCTGATTGTTCTGGTGTAACAGGTGCGGTTGCAACTAATGTTGCTGTTCCAAATGGCTTTGCCATGATTTCACCATCAGCAACTTCACCTGGTCTTTCTACATTGGAGGATAAAGGTTTATTTTTTAGAACTGCACCTTCCGATGCTAGAGGCGGTCAAGTTCTTGCTGATATAACAAATGATAAGGGCATCAAAAGTGTTGCTATAACTTATGTGAATAGTGATTACGGACTTGGTTTGGCTGATGTTTACAAGGCAGCTTTAGAAGCTTACGGAATTACAGTAACTACAATGGCATCTCATGAATCTGATAAAGCTGATTATAGTGCAGATGTTGGTGTTCTATCCTCTGCTGGCGGAGAAGCCTTAGCAGTACTTGGCTATCTTGATAACGCTGGAGGCCATATAATTGAAGGCTCTCTTGATTCTGGTGCTTTCGATAGATTTGTTTTATCTGATGGTATGATTGGCGACTCTTTAACTGATCGTTTTGGTTCAGATTTAAATAATTCTTTTGGTTCTATGCCTGGTTCAATAGGTGAAGGTGCTCAATTATTTAAATCAGTTGCTGAAGCTGGTGGAGTTAATGCTTCTGTTTATGTTGGCGAGTCTTATGACGCTGCAGCTTTAATAGTTTTAGCTATGCAAGCTGGTGAATCATCTGACAAAGGATCAATTGCTGAGAATATAATGTCTGTAGCTAATGCTCCTGGTGAGAAAATTATGGCTGGTGAAATTGCTAAAGGATTAAAGTTATTAGCTAGTGGTAAAGAAATCGATTACCAAGGTGCAACCGATGTTACTTTCACTGACGTTGGTGAAGCTGAAGGTGCTTTTATTGAAAAAGGCATATCTGGCGGTAAGTTTACCGACGTAGCACAAAGATAAAATAATATAATTTAAGCTTCAGCAGTTTATTTGCTGAAGCTTGAATAAAAATTAAATTTTCTGTATTTTAATTTTTTCTGGTAATAGTCCTTTTGGTCTATATCTCATAATAAATAAAAGCCCTATACCCATAATAATATACCTAAAGTAAGGAACGCTATTAATTAAATGTCTTTTAAATTCATGGGTGTTATCTAAGTGGGATGTTAATAAATTTATAAAAAAGAGTGATATTGGCGCTGCTTCAATCCATAAAAACCAAACAATAAATCCTCCCAGAATTGAACCATAATTATTTCCAGTGCCACCAACTATAACCATTATCCATATTAAAAATGTATACCTAAGAGGCTGGTAGCTAACAGGCGTAAAAAGACCATTGTAAGTGACTAGCATTGCACCAGCCATTCCAATAATTGCAGATCCAATAATGAAAATGTTTAAATGCTGCTTAACAACATTTTTTCCCATTGCTTTAGCTGCTTCTTCGTTATCTCTGATTGCCCTCATCATTCTTCCCCAGGGTGAATAAAGAGCTTTTTGTGCTAATATTAATAAAATAATCACAACAACTGAAAATAATCCTGCAAAACATAATTTTACAAAAATAGTTGAGGCATCCATGACTAGTTGATTTAAAATTTTTTCTTTTTTTAAAATATCATTAATTAAATTTAATTTACCGCTATTTAAAAAAGCTACCATATTTATAAACCATTCTGTTTGCTGCAAATCTATTTCATAGGGGGCAGGCCTCTTCATTCCAATAACGTTTTTTACACCTCTTGATAGCCAGTCTTCATGTTTTACAATTGAAACAATAATTCCAGATATTAACAGTGTCGCAATTGCTAAATAATCAGACCTTAAGCCTAATGCAATTTTACCAATTACAAATGCAACTAATGCAGCAAAAACACCGCCAATAATCCAAGAAAACATTATAGGTAGACCTAAGCCTCCTAAAAATCCTTGTGTAGCAGGATTCACAGACTCTATAGCTTCAATTGAAGGGCTAATTATTTTCCGAATTAAAATAATAAATAGAAATATTATGACTCCTATTAAGATATTTCTTTTTTTTGATTGCGTTATTTTTTTTAAGATAATTTTAATTAAAAAAACCAATAATGCTATTAGTCCAATAGAAGTCAATACTCCCATTCCTCCTACGCTCCATGCCTCTTCAATTGGATTAACAGACACTAAAACAGCTGCTAAGCCTCCTAAAGCAGTAAAACCCATAACTCCAAAATTTATTAATCCGGCATAACCCCATTGAATGTTTACGCCAATACTCATTACAGCAGAAATTAAACATAAATTTAATATTGAAAGAGCAACACCCCAAGATTGAGCTACTCCCACAAATATTAGTAAGGTGGCCATAATAGCAAATGATAAAATTACATTCTCATTTTCTCTCATAAAACTTTTCCTTTAAAAATTCCGTTAGGTCTAAACAGTAAGACTATTACAAGAATAGAAAATGAAACTGCAAATTTATAATCTGTTGACAGTAATTGCATTAAACTTGTAGGTTCTAAGTTCTCAGGCAATAAATAAATTAAAACTTTCTTATAAGCATAAGTAATCATAATCTCTGAAAAAGCTACAAGGAAGCCACCAAAAAATGCCCCTATAGGATTTCCAATTCCGCCAACAATAGCAGCTGCAAATATAGGTAATAAATTATTAAAGTAGGTGAAAGGTTTAAAACTTTTATCTAGACCATATAGAGTCCCTGCAACTGTTGCTAAGATGGAAGCTATTATCCATGTAATCATCACCACTCTATTAGGGTCTATGCCTGAGAGTAATGCTAAATCTTCATTATTCGAATAAGCTCTCATACTTTTACCTGTTTTTGTTTTATCTAAAAACCAGAATAATAATAGTGCAACAAAGATAGTTGTGATTAATGTTATTAATTGTGTTGATTTAATTGCGAGACCTTCATTTAAACCTGTTAATTCTTTAAATTCATTTGCCTTAATTAAAAATTTCTGACCATCAAAAAATTGTCTATCACCAGTTCCTATAACAACCCTAACAATACCATTTAAAACAAACATTAATCCTAAACTGACTACAATTAAAGTTACTCCAGGACTTTTTTTTATTCGATAATACTCGAATATAACTTTATCAAAAAAAAGACTAACAAGAATGGTTGCGATTATTGCAAATGGCAAAGCTAATAAAGCAGTAGGGAGGAACCCAAAGGAAATTCCCATAGACTGAAACTTCCAAGTAATCAAAATACTTATCATAGTTCCAAAAGCCATTAAATCACCGTAAGCAAAATTAGCAAATCTCAAAACCCCGTATATTAAAGTTACTCCTATTGCTCCCAATGCTAATTGAGAACCATAAGTTAAAGCCGGTACGATAACAAAATTGGCCATAAGAACTATTGCATTTAGAAAATCCATTTAACCTCCAAGAAAAGACTTCCTGACCTCAGGGTCATTTAACAGCTCTTTTCCGCTCCCAGAGTACTTATTTTCACCCATAACCAATACATAGCCTCTATCCGAAACATTTAAAGCTTGTCTAGCATTTTGCTCCACCATGAGTATCGCAACATTTTTTTCTTTAATTTTTAAAATATGCTCAAATAGTTCATCCATAACTATAGGTGAAACTCCAGCTGTCGGTTCATCTAACATGAGCACTGAAGGTTTTATCATCAAAGCTCTA
>Ga0222670_1000425_pt1 | contig 18178 bp, 28 predicted proteins | sample AntAcemetagen732_FD_181148 | JGI IMG/M metagenome (GOLD analysis project Ga0222670, IMG submission 181148) | Saline water microbial communities from Ace Lake, Antarctica - #732 | ecosystem: Environmental > Aquatic > Non-marine Saline and Alkaline > Saline | place: Antarctica: Ace Lake... | reverse complement strand
ACCTTTATCATTATATAGATTTTGAAATATTCTATCTTTATCTTTAAGCATTTTTTAAATCCAAAAGTGTTTTTCTGTTATTTTCAGGTTCATTATTAACTCTTCCTCTATATGATCCTGGTTTTGGGGTCTTACCAACAAGTATCTCATCTAAAATTTTTAAAGTTTTTTCTTTATCAAGGTCTTCATAATAGTCATCATTAATTTGCATCATTGGGGCATTAACGCATGCACCCAAACATTCAACTTCCATCCAAGAACATGATTTATCAGCAGATAATTCACTTTCATTTTCTGAAATTTTCTCTTTGCATGCTTCGACAAGTTTATAAGCCCCTCTAATCATGCATGGAGTAGTTGTGCATACCTGGATAAAGTGTTTTCCAACTGGTGATAGGTTATACATTGTATAAAAAGTAGCCACCTCGTAGACTTTTATATAAGGCATATCTAAAAACTTTCCGATATATTTCATTGCTGCAAGTGGTATCCAATTATCATTTTGTTTTTGAGCAATATACAACAATGCCATTACAGCACTTTGCTGTTTTCCTTCTGGATATTTGGAAATTATCTCATTTGCTGCAGCTAGACTATCTGTTTTAAATTCAAATTTTTCAGGTTGTTCTTTTGCAGGTTTTCTTAAGCTCATTATCTATCAACCTCTCCAAAAACAATGTCTAATGAACCTAAAACAGCAGGTACATCAGCCAACATATGTCCTTTAATTAAATAATCCATTGCTTGTAGATGAGAAAAGCCTGGAGCTCTAATTTTACATTTGTAAGGTTTGCTAGTTCCATCAGAAATTAAATAAACACCAAATTCTCCTTTCGGTGCTTCAACTGCAGTATAAATTTCATCTTTGTCAACACGGTAACCTTCAGTAAATAATTTAAAGTGATGAATTAAAGCTTCCATGGATTGTTTAATATCTTTTTTAGGTGGAGGACTAATTTTTCCATCTAATGATTTAATGGGTCCCTTTACCATTTTACTTAAGCATTGTTTTATTATTGAAACACTTTCTCTCATTTCTTCAATTCGACATAAATATCTATCAAAACAATCTCCATTTTTTCCTACTGGAATTTTAAACTCTAATTGTTCATAACAGTCATAAGGTTGTGATTTTCTTAGATCCCAAGGAACTCCTGATCCTCTAATCATAACTCCACTAAAAGAATAATCTAATGCATCTTCCTTGGTTACAATTCCTATATCAACATTTCGTTGTTTAAATATTCTGTTGTCAGTCAATAAAGTTTCAAGATCATCTATAATCTTAGGAAACGTCTCACAAAATTTACCTATATCTTCTTCAAGACCCATAGGTAAATCCTGATGAACACCACCAGCTCTAAAATAATTAGCATGTAATCTTGATCCAGATGCCCTTTCATAGAATGTCATTAATGTTTCACGCTCTTCAAAACCCCAAAGAGATGGAGTTAAAGCACCAACATCAAGAGCTTGAGTTGTAACATTTAATATATGACTTAATATTCTTCCTATTTCACAAAACATTACTCTAATTAATTGGGCCCTAATTGGAACATTTATTTTTAAAATTTTTTCAATAGCTAAAGCAAAAGCATGTTCTTGATTCATTGGTGCAACATAATCAAGTCTGTCAAAATAAGGGACCGCTTGCATATATGTTTTATTTTCTATTAGTTTTTCTGTTCCTCGGTGAAGAAGTCCGATATGTGGATCAGCTTTTTCAACAACTTCTCCATCCAGCTCTAAAATCAATCTTAAGACACCATGAGCTGCAGGGTGTTGAGGACCAAAATTTAGATTTAATGTTTTAATTTTTTTTGTCATTTTCAAGGTCAGTTTGATCTTTAATATATTTAGTTCCTTCCCAAGGACTTTCGTAATCAAAATTTCTATAATTTTGTTCTAACTTAACTGGTTCACTAATAACTTTTTTTTGTTCTTCGCTATATCTAACTTCAGTATGCCCGGTTAAAGGAAAATCTTTTCTTAAAGGGTGTCCTTCAAAACCATAATCAGTGAGTATTCTTCTCATATCCGGATGGTCTTTAAATTTAACACCATACATATCAAAAACTTCTCTCTCCATCCAATTTGCAGCAGGATAAATAGGTGTTAGTGAGGGTATAACTTCATTTTCACTTATTAGATAACTCAATATAATTCTTTGATTAAACTCATGACTTAAAAACAAATAAACAACTTTAAAACGTTGAGCATTTTCAGGATAGTCAACAACAGTAATATCGATTAACTGTCTAAATTTTGTATTTTCGTTGCTTTTAATAAATAACGTAACATCTATCAAATCTTCATTATCAATATTAATATATAACTGTTCATGTCTAATTTCGGTTTTTTTAATCTTAGTTGTAAGTTCTGAGTTAATTTTTTTTTCAAGATCTATTAAATTTTGCATATAAATTATCTTTCAAAAGATCCTTTGTTTCTGATTTTTTTTTGTAACTGCAAGATCCCATAAAGTAATGCTTCAGCAGATGGAGGACAGCCTGGTACATAAATATCTACAGGAACTATCTTATCACAACCACGAACTACAGAATAAGAATAGTGATAATAGCCACCACCATTAGCACAACTGCCCATCGAAATAACATATCTAGGTTCAGGCATTTGATCATAAACTTTTCTTAATGCCGGTGCCATTTTATTAGTTAAAGTTCCAGCTACAATCATAACATCAGATTGTCTTGGTGATCCTCTTGGTGCAGCACCAAATCTTTCTAAATCATATCTAGGCATTGCTGTTTGCATCATTTCAACAGCACAGCAAGCTAAACCAAAAGTCATCCAGTGCAACGAACCAGCTCTTGACCAATTTATTAAATTATCAAGTGAAGTTGTTATAAAACCATTTTTACTAAAGTCTTCAGCAAGTTTTTTAAATTCTTCTGGAATTTCTTTATTTTTATTTTCTAAGTTCATAATCTAAAATTTTATTCCCAATCTAGTGCACCTTTTTTCCATTCATAAATAAATCCAATCGTAAGAATAAATAAAAAAATCATCATTGAAATAAAACCAAGACCTCCAATATTACCTAATGATATTGCCCAAGGAAAAAGGAAAGCTATTTCTAAATCAAAGATTATAAATAGAATTGCTACTAAATAAAACCTAACATCAAATTCCATTCTAGAATCTTCAAAAGGTTCAAAACCACATTCGTATGCAGATAATTTTTCAGGATCCGGATGCTTAGGTGAGAGTATTAAGTTCACAACAACAAAAGCACAACTCAAACCCAGTGCAATAATCAAAAATACAATTATTGGCAGATAATCTAATAAAAATTCTGAAAGCATGAAATCTATATAGCAGTTTTTTTGATATGTTGAAGTCTACATAAAGAACAATTTTATCAATATTCACAAGTAAAATTAAGAAAAGTGGCGGGAGTGAAGGGACTCGAACCCTCGACCTATCGCGTGACAGGCGATCGCTCTAACCAACTGAGCTACACCCCCACTTTTACTTGTTTTGGTGGGTAGTAAAGGACTCGAACCTTTGACCCCCTCGGTGTAAACGAGATGCTCTACCAGCTGAGCTAACCACCCAAAATCAATAACTGCACTATTTATAACACTTAATTTAAGAAAGCAAGATCGGATTATGTGCATCATTGGGCTAATAAGTGAACAAACACTATCCCTATTCTATCCCTGGCATTTAAGGGGTGGATTGGATGTTCTATCCCTGGGCTATCCCTGGCCCCTTTTTAAATACACACAAACCAATGAGTGTAATGACAAAAAAAACACACTCACTAAATATCAACATGAAAGGAAGTAAAAATGAAAGATAGTAAAATAGGTCATAACAATCCACCATTAACATTGGAAGATTTTATAATCACAGACAAGGACGACAAGACAACTGGTAGAGTTAAATTTACAAACACACTGTTGAAGAAATACTTGATCAGAAAAGTAAATGCTAAATCTGAATACTCCGAAAGAATAATAAACGACAGTGAGAAGATTGGATTGAAAGCTAAGATCAGCCCAGGCGGATCTAAAAGTTTATTCTTTCAACATTTACCAAAAGGAAAAAAGTTTCCAGTTAAATATATGCTTGGTAAATTTCCAGAGATGGGAGTTGATGCCGCCAGATCCTTGGTTGAAAGTTTAAAGACTGGGATAGCCTTGGGGCAAGATCCTAAGTCTGTGATTGCTGCAAGGATGAAAGCTAAAACTTTACAGCAAGTTGTTGATAGCTGGAGAGAGAATGTACTTCATAAGTCAGCAAGATTTGCAACATCAACAATTAAGGATACTGAACAACGGTTAAAGAATTGGGTAGCACTATCGGCGGTCCATCCCAAAACTAATGGTGTAATCTTTAAATTTAAAAAGGACCTGGATATTGGATCAATGAAAATGATTGAAATAAATAAGGACCATTTAATAGCATGGCATGCAGCAGTATCGGCAGCTGGTCCATCTCAAGCCAATAGAACTGTTGACGATCTAAAGGTCATTTTTAAATGGGCAGTAGAAAGAGATATATTAAAAGAAAATATCTGTAAATTTACTAGACGTGAGTTGAATGAGGAGAGCAATAGATTGAATGACACTGACCCCTACACTAAGGTTGAATGGAGGTTGCTTAGAAAGGCTGTGTTAAAGGTAATTAAGAAGAACCCTAGATTATTTACAGCATCAATGGGAATATTATTATCCATGATATGTGGTCGTAGATACAAGAGTGAAGTCCTATCACTAAAATGGACTCAAGTAGATTGGGACGCAAACAAAGTAAGATTACCAAAAACAAAGACTGGCAAATCTGAATTTTCCCTTAATAGATTATCTAGATGGGTCTTAACTAGATTATGGAAATATAGGAATGCAAAATATAAAGGTCAGAAATTAAAATCAACTAAAGCTGGATATTTATTTCCATCTATTAGAAAAGCAAAAAAACCTTACATACAAAATGTTAGAAAAACTTGGGAAAAGATTTGTAACATTGCTGGTGTTAGATGTGAGGTAGTTTATTTGCTCAGACATACTTGGGGATGTTTTGCACTAGAAGCTACCAACGGTAATTTTGCAGCTGTAAAGGATGAGGGAGGATGGAAAACTGTTGAAATGGTTATGGTCTATTCCAAATACAATAAGATGAAGCTAGCAAAACAGTCACAAGTTATTGGTAATTTTCTTGCCGCCGCTACTGCTTAAATGTGAGGGTAGTTACTAGCTGCTTGCTTATGGCTCCAGGTTTAAATATATCTGGAGTGTGCATAAGAAAAAGAAAAAATTAACTTTAAAAGAGGCTGAAAAAATAACTGGTCCACTGGAATTGTGGGGTGTAGGTAAAACAGAGAAAGAAATAACTGACACCATACCTTTTGTAGCTGGCCTGGGTATTTTTAAATCTGTTTTTAATAGCTGGAATAGCATTGAAAACTTTGCAAAAGCTCATGGCATTTACAGCCCAATGGAGCTGAGGGAATTAATTTTTAAGAACTCTCCTATTGCCAAAGTTGGAGATCAAAATTTAGAGATAGCTAGAATTATTGATGAAGATAGGAATAAAAATAAAGGTAAGAGCTTGCATGCCGCTGTATTAGATAATTTTAGAGAGCTGTGCATATGCATTAAGATAAATCCTAATACCGTTCATATGGGAGCTAACTGGATGCAAATACAAAAGAAAAAAGATAAGCGGTTACAGCTGAAATCGTTTGCAGATAAAATGTATCCTAAAGATTACATCCAAATAATTAAAACAATTAATTCTAGATACACCAGGCTAATGAAGTCTAGTAAGCATGTTTATAAAAAATGGGCCATTCAAAATAAAAAGAATAGAGATAATATTAATTTTATTAATTACTGTTTAAAAGATTTAGACCAACAGCATAAGAAATTAAATAAAAGATAAAATACATCCATCCAATATGGATGCATGGATTAATTGTACATCATTGCTACATGTTGTGTATGACTGTAGAAATGAAAACCCAAACACACTGGACTGATACAAAAGGAATTGCCAATCATTTTAATATGAAACCTGGCACAATCCGCAAACAACGATCCAAACAGACTAAACATGCATTCCCATTTCATAAGGTTGGCGGCTGTGTAAGATACAGCATCCTAGAGTGCGAGAAGTTTATGGAGAACAACACAAAGGAGTACGCATGATCGAGAAGGAGATTTACTCAGCCAAGAATGATGCAACAATAGATGCTGGAATAGGATTGCAGCAACTGTATCGTGAGGCCTTGGACAATGGGTTTAAAGGCTCTATAGACGATTTTATTAGATCAGCTCCAAAAGAATTATTAAGACAGATCCTAAAAGATGGCGGAGAAGTTAAGGAAAATTCTTACAAACAACTCATTGATGATTATGACAAAAATATAGAGGTAATAGAAATTAATGGCAAAAAAGAAAGCCTAACTAACTACATTATCCGTATGGCTCCTGGAGGTGTGGAGTAATGGCTGAACAACTAAAATTATTTGAAGATATAATTGACAATCTTGGTAAGCCCAAAAAACCAGATCCAACAGTACCAACTAAAGCAGAAGAAGTTGCTGGTATGAAACAGCTAGAAAAATATGCAACGCAACCAGATAGTAGAGGTGCTTGGAAAAAATTTGTAAGCGAAACAGAGAAAGCCAATGCCCCAGCTCCAAGAGTTGAAAACATAACTGAGAGAATTGAAAGACAATTATATCTATATGAAGATGCACCAAAACCAAAGCATTACGACAACCCAATGATTGTTGATAGTGAAAATTTTAAAAAACCACCTAGAGAATTTAAGTCAGATGACAAGTCAACATACCCTAAAACTCCACTGGAAAAAAGGGAGATAAGAGATGTGCTGCATAGAGATTATAAAAACTCTAAAGGTGCTAACATGTCAGATAAAGAGCTGCGCATGATTAATAAGCATCCAGATCAAATAAAAAAATTTATAGCTCCAGTAGTATCTCCAACACCAGTTCCATATGTTGCTGCACCAGTAATACCTCAAATACCAATAGAGGAACTTATTAAACAAAGAGCTGATTATAAATTAAAATTACAACAACAAGACCATGACATGCAATTTGGTAGAGGTGGACTTGCTCATTTATTGAGGCCTAAGAAATGAACAAATATGAATTACAAAGTTTGGTTAAAGATTTGATGGAAACTATAAAAACTAATAGCTCTACCCTTGAGGCTTTAACTTTTCAGATTAGAGATTTCCAGGCAGATCTTGATGTTCTTAAAAGTCAAAAGAACCAATACATCAATAGAATTAATTGGATCAGTAAAAAATATATTTCATTGCAGAAATCAGTGAAAGCAAATGTTGCTGCACCTATGAGTGAGGAAGATTTTGATAACCTATGGCCTACGAATGAGGATGAAATTAATTAAATGAGAACTGCAATGGAATACAAAAAAAATTTAATAACTTTAATAAAAATTTGTGAGTACCAGGACAAACTTATTAAAGAATTACAAAGAATTCTAGTTGAGAACAACGAGAATAAAAAAAGGAAATAAATGTAAACAAGTCAAACAGAAGGATTATTATTATGGCTTACACACTAGACGATATCGCTGAAACTGGCGATTACAAAGATGGACTACCATCATCAAGAACTTACGACATTATAGATTTAGGGAAACCTGGACCAGATGATTGGTTTAGACTCTATGATTTAAAAAAAGAAAATAAACCTGGACTATTAGGATTTCAAAAAACAGTAGTTGCTAGAAAAGCAGATGCTGAGGGAATTGTGCATCCATATTTAATTGCTGGAGATCCAGAGTTTAGATTAAGCTGTATGCAGAAATTTAGAAAAACGCAGCTTGTTAGATTGTGTTATGGAATTACAACAGCTGGTAAATTGTTTATATGGCCAGTTGTAGTAGTTGAGGATCTAAATACAGCTATTGGCTGGCATCAATCAGGACATGAGATAGCAAATGCAGCATGCACTAGATGGACGCAAATGGTGTCTGATAAAGCCAATTCTAGATATACCCATATTGATTTAGAAGATCAGAGTTTAGTGCCTAATAAGCCAGAGTTTAATGCTCCGCCTATTGATTACCAAACAGCAGTATTCAAAGCATTTAAAGGTAGGCTGATAGATAGTGAAGATCATCCAGTTTACAAAAATGCTGGAACTGTTGTTCAGACAACTTATGCAAAAAATAAGTTAATCGGAACAGTAAAAAACTAATGAGTAATCCAAGATATATCGTGACCGAGATCCGTGATCAAAACAACAATGAATTTATATTCGGAGTTGGAGAAAGGGTTGTTGCTTGCAGTGAAATCAGCAGACTTTTTAACTTTCTTCGTGATGAGGGCTATCAAGTCGAAAGGATAGATGAGAGATCCCTACCCACTGATGCAAATAGCAACACACTAGTTGGATACACAATTAAAAAATATAAGGAAAATGAAAATGACGATTGCTAATAAAAAAGAACTAACAACAGAAAAGGAATATTGCGGCTATATAAAAGTCACTAGAATTTATTGCCTAGGATTTGAAAGTCCAAATGATGCCCAGGCTATATTAGATTTAAAAACAATCATTCCACATGAAAAGTTAAATGATGATTTTGAAGAACAAACTATTAGCATTGTAGAGATTAAAAGAAAATTTAATCCAGAGCTTGTTGTTGTGAAAGATATAAAATGATCTGGGAGCAACTGTGCAAGGATTTTGAATTTATAGTAGCTTGGGATACAGAATTTAAAGGCGATATGCTGGACCATGGAGAACTAAATGAGCCAGTATGCAGTGTCTTTAAAGAATTAAAATCTGGCACCATAACAAAGCACTTTGGTAAAACTCTTGATGCTCTACCCTATCCAAGTAGTAAAACTTTATACATTGCCCACCATGTTGGAGCAGAGGCCCATACATGTTTAAGCTATGGTTTACAGCTGCCGAAATGGTGGTGGGATACTATGGAGGAAGATAAGAAATTAAACTTTGGAAAAGTAAATAGTCATAGTCTGTTAGCTTGCTGCAAAAGATATGGCATCCAAACTATATCAACAGATTTAAAGAAATATTTTGTCCATGAATTAATTTTACCAAATGATAATTACACTGAAACCCAGAGATCCAAGATCCTTGATTATTGTTTAAGTGATGTAATTGCCAATGAAGAATTATTCTATGAACAAATTAAAGAACTTGAAAAAGTTAAAAGATATGAGGCACCTGGAACATTAATACACCAGGCAATATTTGCTGGAGCTGCAAAAGCTGCAACTGCTAAAGTAGAGTTTGATGGAATACCAGTGAACACAAAATTACTTGCAACGATCCAGAATAATTTCCCAGCAATAAAAGAAACTATGATCGCAGAACTTAATGCAGAAATAGATGTATTTGAAAATGGTGTTATGAAATACACAAAATTTTATGAGATGGTAAAAAGAAATGATCTACTATCTGTATGGCCAGTGACTGCTACTGGTAAACTTAAAACTGATGAGGATACTATCTGGCAATTTTCACAAAACTGTGAGGATGTAAATAAATACATGTTGGCTAATGAGTTTATATCTAGCCAAAAACTAAAAGGATATGTTGTTGGTCCAGATGGCAGAGCTAGAACAAATTATAGGATGTATGGCTTAAAGACTGGTAGAACAAACCCCTCTACATCAAGACATCCATTTAATGCTCCTAAATGTATGAGAAATTTAGTTAAAGCTGATCCAGGTAAAGTATGCGTAAACTTTGATTATAGATCCCAAGAAATATTTATAGCCGCTTACCTATCTGGAGATCCTCAACTAATAGCAGCCGTAGAAGATGGAGATCCATATATCTATACCGCAAGACTTGTTAAGGCTGTACCGCAAGGTGCAACTAAAGGCAGCCACCCTAAAGAAAGAAAAAATTACAAAACAACATTGCTTGCATGCTTATACAGACAAGGGCCAACCAACATGTCCAAGAGGATGAATATTAATATTGATTATGGGACTGATTACCAAGTTAAGATTAAAAATACTTTCCAAGACTATTTTATATTTATAAAAAAATTAGTAGATAAAACTTTAATAAAAGGTTTTTGCTCTACAAAATATGGCTTTAGATATTATTTAAAACCTGGAGCCGATTATAATCCCAGAACATTTTATAACTTCCCAATCCAAGCTCATGGATCAGAGATGCTGCGCCTGGCGCTTATAAATTTAGTTGAGGCTGGAATAGAAGTTAATGCATTAATACATGATGGAATTATTATACATCTAGATAGAAAAAAATTTAGAAAACAATTTATTAAAGCTAAAAAAATTCTAGAAGATGCATCTAGAAAAATATTAAATCAAACTAAAGCCACTAACTATTATTGCCCAGTTGATTTCCAAGTGTTCAGACATGCAATGGTCCAGGATCATAATGAAGATGAAAAACCAGACCAGGAAAAATGGGATCGAATATTAAAAGTTATTGAACAAAGTACCCTGGGAAATATTCCTAGAGTATCTAAAACTAACCCTAGGAGTTTATCCACCTTACCGGTGGGAGGAAATCCATAACCGAGGGTATATATTAATATTATATATATACATACTAACTATGCAGATACCAGATTTCGCAAAAGACAAATTTATCCTGGGGAGTATCAATCCTTATATCGCTGGTTGTTATAGAAAGGTTGCCGGCCTTGGTGGCTTGATGATTTATCTATATGCAAGATTTCGACTTGGGTTGCCAGACTACATGACGGGTAAAAAATCTGAATGGGTTAAGTTAGATAATGTGACCATGTTTAAATATGAGTATGGCATGGACCCTAAAACAAAAGCAAAAGCATTAAGAAAGTTAGAGAAAGCAGAGTTGATACAAATACATCTAATAGAAAAAAGCGGTAAGGCACCGCAGATAAGGTTAATGTTAAAATGAAGAATAAATTAGATACAAATGAAATTGCTCTAACTAAAAAAATTAAAGATCAGTTAGAGTTAAAAAAATACAATGACAAGATAACTCCCAAACAACAAAAGTTTATAGACAACTACTGCGCAAAATATGGTCAATGGTCAGCAACACAATGCGCAATCAATGCTGGATACGATATTAAGTCAGCGCATACTAGAGCCTCAGAACTATTAGACTGGAAAAAGCATCCAGATATAGCACTAGAGATCCAAGGCAGAGTTGCTGGATTAAGAGAGGCCTGGGATATTAACAGAGATAAACACCTGGCAATGCTAACTAGAATAAGAGATGCAGCAATGGACAAGGGTCAATACGGAGTAGCAAATAAAGCAGAAGAATTAAGAGGTAAGGTTGCTGGATTATATATTGATAGAAATATAACTTTAACCAAAGAGCTTTCAGAAGAAGAAATAGAAAATAAAATTAGAACTATATTTCCAGACAGAGAGAGTTTTATGGCTAGCCAAGAAGAGCTTGCAAAAGATATGTTTGGGGAGCATTGGGAAGAAAAGGATAAGCCTGATAATTCCGATAAATAACGGTAGAAAGTTAACTTATGTTAACTTCAAATGTGTACTTATGTATATCTCCGCATTCCCAGTTTCTTGTTTCATTGCAATAGTTTTTTACAGTTTGCAGCAAGTACACCTAGGCTGGTTAACGGATGCTAACCTCAAAAGTTTTTCAGCGTCTACAAGAGGCGGCTTAACCAGGGTCCAAAGGTGCTTGCATAATGGTAAGGCTCCGCCCAATGATGCCAGCACAAAAGTATATTGCACTAGATTTAACTATATTTGGAAAATGGATCTTGGATCTTTGACATTAACCTTTATATTCGGTTCCATAATAATAATACCTTTTCTGGTGGAGTATCTTATGCACATTCTATATTCCACCAGGTTCTTTAAAACCTCACAAAAGCCTAGCAAATTTAAAAAAAAAATTTTTTTTATTCGCTAAACCTCTAATCTTCACCCATCTAACTAGACTCACAGATTATCATTTGTTAACCTTGAATTATGAAAGATAAAGGAATTTTTAGTTCTAGGGCAAGGGACTATACAAAACCCAGTCAGTGGTACTAGATTATGCTTAAGTGGCTAAGAGATAAAATGATCAGTGGTTCAGAGGAAGAATTCAATAAGTGCATAGATATGTCTTATACGTTTATAAAATATGCTCAAGAGGAAGAAAGATTGAGTCCTAGTTCAATAGAAGTTGGTCATAGATTTGGTTTCCCAGATTTATCGACTAAATATTATCCTATGATTGACCAGTTACTTGGTCTTAGTAAGAAGGGTTATAGCCCAAAAACGATGAGCGAACTTTTAGATTTAGATATGGAATGTAGAAGATTATGGGCAATAGCATATGGCGGTAGTGATTTAAAATATAATAAAACGTTTGGTCCAAAATAATATGGGTATATTTGATATTTTTAAAAGCTCTAAAGTAGTTAATGTTAAGGAAATAAATATTATAGCCACAGAAATAGACAATAAAGTTAAAAAGATAATTCCTATTTTAGAAGAATTATTAAAGAAAAATATTTCAAAAGAAAAATTCCAAATTGAATTAAAAAATAAAAAAATAGATTTCCACGATGAGATAACTTGGGAAACACAAATTATTCTGGGTGATGATAAAAACTTTAACCTATTTAATGGTTTAACAATGTTTGTAGAAATAGAAAAAACAGATTTAGATTTTACCTTACAGATAGTGGGTGTTGGTGATCTAAATGGTTTTTTCTTGGAATACGACAGTAAAGATAAGATAATAAATGCTAGAGCCCAAGATTTGAATAAGTTACTGAAAATGAATAGACCTGGTAAAGAACTGACTGATAGAGCAATAGCCCTTTCTGAAGAGTTTAATAACTTTAAAGGATACAAAGTAAGTAGGATTTAGTTATGCTGGGTGCAAATACTATTATTAAATCAATTGTTGTTATTATCCTTTTCGTTATTGCGTGGAATTTAGAGAATAGATTTCTAACTTGGCTTTGCTTTTCGTTAGGTTTTATGGTCATAATTTATCCATTTTTTATGGGTAAATCTAAAGATTAAATGGACGAACAACTTATTCCTTTCATAGCTTTTTTCTTAATCTTTTTTGGTTGGATTTTCTATATTAATCGAGGTGATGGTAAGCAACAAAAGTTTTATAAAAAAGATGAAAAATTTGAAGATGATTTTGGAGAATACTTTGAAGAGGATATAAAAAAAATAGTTAAATATGTTGAGGAGCTACCTAAAGTAAATCAAATTAACATATATGAAAATGTATTGAGAGAAATAGGAAGGCATATGAAGGAACAAAATAGAGAGAAGCACAGTGTAGTTTATAAAAGAAATGTTTTGGCTGTTGGAGAGTTAAGAAGAAAAAATACAGATATAACTCTAGGCTATAAAAATCCAAAATGGTTAGCACCTACTATTTTTGAAAGCTACTTAAGATCAGAGTCAGAAAAAATGTCCTATAATAAAGGAAACGAAATAAGAAAATATTTATTTTTAAAAATTAAAGGGCTAATTCCTAATGATCATAATTTAAAAATCTTATTAACAATATATAATATTAAATGAGTAAGGTAATTTTTCAACATAGATGGGGTATTAAGTAATATGGCAATACTTGATATTTTTAAATCACAAAAAGAAAAATTAAATAAAAGATTTAATACTACATTAGATACATTTTTGCAGGGTGTTGATTCTGCAACTAGGGATGATTATAAATTTATTTCTACAGTTCTAGATAGATCAAGTTCAATACTTGATGATTATAACACGTACCTTGAAGAAGTTGCAGATATGAATAAAGATTTTGATTTAGATAGTTCTATCGTACTTCATAAAAAAGGTTTGGAAAATCCTCAAAAACTATCTGAAAAAGAGTTGCAACAGTTTATTGATGAACTAGATTTAATACTAAAAAATCTACAAACACTTCGCCCTCAAAGTTATAAAGATAGAATGGTTATGGCATTGTGTGTAATTTTTATCAATATAGGTGCTGTGGTGGATGAAAATATCAAAGAAAAATATATCAAACAATGGTGGCCATTTTATAAAAATTGTTTGATGTTTTGTTTGGATTTTAAATATGAAAAACATCTACCAAAAGAACTTGCGAAGTTGGTAGGAAAAGAAATGCAGAAGAAATAGATGAAGAAACTTTTTTCTATAGTTTTGTTTCTGACTTTATTGACTGGCAGTCTTTACTCAGAGGAAGTTAATTACCCTTATGACAATTTTAAATTACAGGATATTTATCAAATAAATGATGGTAAAACTGTTTACATTGAACAAACACCCGTTGGTCATACTATTTGGGTAAAAGACAAATCATCTAAAGAATTAAATAAAATTTCTAATGTCTGGTTCTTCCTTGGTATCTCTAAGGAATGTGAGGGCGAGAAGTTAAATGTACTATTTGCAACCCAAAAAGAATATTATATGTGGGGAGGCATTGATAATGAGCCAACTATTAGAATGTATAACTTATATGAATCTAATCCTCACTTCACATATGGTACAGCCTTAGGTATGGTTCCTAATATGGAAGAAGCAAAACAATTCTGTACGTTTTATGAACCAGTTTAATAAATGAGAAATCTCTTATCCATTATCTTTGTTTCCTTGCTCTTAAGTGGGAATGCTTATGCTGAAACCCTTACACTTAATTGTTCGTTTGAAAAGTATGTTGATCAAACTAATTTCCTAGACGAAAAAATTATTCCAAAGAATCAATTACCAACAATCGTAACGGATGATAAATTTATAACTTTAGAAATCAAATCAAAAAATGATATTAAAATTTTAGATAATTCATTAATGATTTGGATAAAACCGAAGATAATTATTCCTTATAAAATAGATGATAATTTTATTCATTTTAAAGAAAAAGAAAATAGTCTAGATAAATATTCTTTAGATAGACGCACAGGCTCACTATTACTAAATTACAAAAGCAGCAAAGAGAAATTAAGGATTTACTATCTCTGTGTTAAAAAAGATAAATTATTTTAAATGAAAAATTATGTAACACCACTAGCAATACTTATTGGAGCAATAATAATCTCTGTCACTACTTATGTTGCTTTAACAAAACCTGAACAAGATATGATTAAAAAAAAGATGGATGTTTGTATTGAAAGCTATCTTGTTTATTTTCAAGTCAAATCTTTAGGAGAATTAGGAAAAATAGATGCTACTGATGATGGAGTTAAAGGGGATGTATTTGTTAGAAGAGAGTGTGAAAAGGAGATTTATAAATGAAAAAATTATTTATAGCTTTACTACTTGCTTTTTTTTCATCAAATACAGCTTTTGCAGATAATCATATTATAACAATCCAATGTAAGGCTACTGGTAAGGAAGGAATGTTGATGCATCCAATCTATGTAATTAACACTAAAACAAAAAAAGTTAAAGTTGGCTCAAAAGATATGCACCTTGTGAACCATAAATTTAAAAAGAATTTAGAAGAAGAAATACTTATAAATACCAATGCATATAAAAGTCATACTCTGATGACAATTAATAGATTAACAGGTCGTTACTATACAAAAATGACAATCTTGGGTTATACAAAAGATACAGAAACAATAATCGAACAAACTGGTACCTGTATGAAATACAAGAAAGCTTTTTAAATGAAATGATTAAGTTTATTAAAAAATGGTTTTTTCCTCAAAGTTTCAGCTTCATGTTTTATTCATGCGTGATTGGATTGTGGTTTTTGGCAGTTCCTGGATGGAATAGAAGTTGGGAAACTTTTCAAAATTATTTTATATTTTTGGTAGCTAGTTTTTCAATTTTCTATTTAGCAATGGATGCTGAGGATGGAAGATTTACTAACTTTCATGCATGGCATAAAAGTCTTGGTAAATGGATGAGAAGATTAGTTTTAGCTGCCATTCTAATTTTATGGCTTGTTATAATGTCGATTGCTAACCATTATTTTCCGTTCAACAGTTAATTTATGATCAATAAAGCAAATGAATTATTTTTAGAAAAATGGAAAGACTTTCCAGGTTCCAATATTTTTAAATATGCCTTTGTTATAATTGGTGGTTTATCTTGGTTTGAATTTTTTTACCCGGAGTTTAAATTTGCCTCCCATTATTTAGGGATACTTTTTGAAAGTGAAAATTTAATATTAGGTGTGATTTCTTTTTCATCAATATTTGGTGTCCTTGCCTGTGCTCTTTTATGGTTCCCAACTTATATATTTAGTATTATTCAAGCAATATCAAGAAACCCCAAGTAGTTTTAAGCTTAAATGGAGTGATTAAAATTCAGCAAGCTTTGGTCCCCGGTGAATAGAAAAACACTTCCGGCAGATTGGACCTGTGTTCAGATTACCCTCTCCAAACTCCATGGTGATTGTAGCTTGGACTTGTTCATGGTCACCACAGTTGATGCAACGATCAATAGTTGGTGCTGTTGAATTTTCGGTTAGTGATGAATGACCTTTGGACCAACTCATTTTGAAATAAAATTTATAAAATATTTTTTCATATTATTTTTAATATAAAATATTTTTTTAAGAATAGATTCTTTTTAATGGAGTTATCCACTTATCCTATAATTCATATGACAAAGTTATAATTACTTCTTTAACTCTACAGATTAATCTTAATAGGTATCAACTATAAGTACCTAAATCTGTATAAGGGGTATCCCCCCTTTTCTTTTAAAACCTCATTGCAAATGGACATGGTACCTCTTCGATAATATACCCTTTAAAGCTACTGAGAAGCTCTACCCTTGCCATAGAGCTGATGTGAGGGCAGTTGCAACAGCAACTGTAAATATACAGCTGCAACAGCAGCGGCGATACAACCTATACGATTCTTTTTAGTACTGTTAAAAGCTAGTAATTAAGCGGTCTATTGCCCTCGTTTCTAGCTATATGTGAGGGTAAGTTATATAAGTAAAATAAGGAGTAATTGATCCTAGAACAACTTTTTCTATCCCTATCCTATCCCTGGCTTGTATTCATATATTAACTGGGATATTCTATTAGTGTTGTTATCAAAGAGTGAATTGATTGATTGTGCTTGGCGGCTGACGTCCGTGTAAACGAGATGCTCTACCAGCTGAGCTAACCACCCTTAACCAAAATTATTGTTTAGTTATAACAATTATTTATGAAAGTAAAACAGATATTAAACAGAAAAGGATGTAAATTGGTAATTATTGAATACTTGCTTGAGATTTATCATTAGATTGAGAAATTTTCTCAACCTCAACCCACTCAACTCTTTTTAACTCTTTAGTTAATGCTATTTTTAATACTTCATCAGCATGTTCAACTGGAGTAATTTTTATATCATCGATAATCTTCTTAGGCATATCAACAAGATCTTTTTCATTTTCTTTGGGAATTATAACTTGTTTTATTCCAGCTCTATGTGCTGCTAATAGTTTTTCTTTTAATCCACCAATTGGTAATACTTGACCTGTTAAAGTAACCTCACCTGTCATTGCAACATCTCTTCTGACAGGATTATTTGTAATTGCAGAAACTATTGAAGTAACCATTCCAATACCTGCTGATGGACCGTCTTTAGGTGTTGCTCCTTCTGGAACGTGAATATGAAAATCTTTTTTTTCAAACAAAGGAGGAATAATTCCATAGTCTAAACTTTTCGATCTAATGAAAGATTTTGCAGCTTTGATTGATTCTTGCATTACTTCACCTAATTTTCCTGTAATTTGCATTCTACCTTTTCCTGGCATTATAACAGTTTCAATTTTAAGAATTTCTCCACCATATTCAGTCCATGCTAAACCTGTAACAACACCAATTTTGTCTTCACTTTCAAGTTCACCAAATTTAAATTTTTGGATTCCTAAATAATCAGGTAAATTTTTTAAATTAATTTTAACTTCTTTCTCTTCACCAGAAACCACTTTTTTAACAACTTTCCTAGCTACTTTTGAAATTTCTCTTTCTAAATTTCTTACGCCAGACTCTTTTGTGTAACTTTGGATAATTTCTTTAATGATATCCTCAGATAAAGTCATTTCTTTTTCTTTAACTCCATTATCTTTAACTTGCTTAGGAAGTAGATACTTGTTTGCAATATTAATTTTTTCATCTTCTGTGTAACCGGCTAATCTAATCACTTCCATTCTATCCAATAATGGTGGTAGGATATTCAAAGTATTAGCTGTAGTTACAAACATCACGTCAGACAAGTCA
>Ga0222670_1000424_pt1 | contig 18180 bp, 19 predicted proteins | sample AntAcemetagen732_FD_181148 | JGI IMG/M metagenome (GOLD analysis project Ga0222670, IMG submission 181148) | Saline water microbial communities from Ace Lake, Antarctica - #732 | ecosystem: Environmental > Aquatic > Non-marine Saline and Alkaline > Saline | place: Antarctica: Ace Lake... | reverse complement strand
ATTATTATAAATTATGAGTAATAAAGGGATTTCCATATCTGATGTATTTGCGGAGGACAGTACAATTACTTTAGCCGATTTAAAGCGTGGTAAATGTCTTATAACCATACCGAACCGCGGCAACCCAAAAACAAAGCATGGGTCAGCCAGGAATTAGTAGGTTGGTTGAATCATATTTGGGAGGTAAAAGCCGTCGTAAAAAACGCAGTCATAAAAAAAAACGCACAACTCGTAAAAGACGTGGTGATAGAAAAAAAAACGTACAACACGTAAAAAACGCAGAGGCAAAAAAAAAAACTAAATACAAACATAATTATTATGACCAAAAGTCTTTCCAAATAGAAGAAACAGATTTGTCTCCATTTATGTTTAACGAAAATGGACAACTGTAGTTAGCGTTATCTTCTAAAGCAATACACGGATTGCATACGCCTGCGTCTCCAAACTCGAACCCAGAAATAAGTGATGGTAAATCAGCATTGTTTATTTTTTTGTTATTACTAGACCAAATCATGCCTTTGTCCCCGTCGCACTTAATAGCTTTGTCTGGATATAATGCTTGTGTAAAATTATTTTCTTCATTTTGACTTTTTTGTTTTTTACCCTCTCCAACTTTTACACCACCAAGTAAGAAGTCGCCTTCTTTTGTATTCCATGACAATAACTGTCGCATAGCATTTTCATTGTAAATTTTCATGACATTATCCAAAGACTCTTTAGGCAGAATTTGAACCATAGTACTTTTACCGATTGCAGCAAGATACAAGTTTTGTGTATCTGTGGACCATGGCCACTTATCATTGTTCATAAGATATTCCACATCTTTGGACGATGCTTGTTGTTGCAGTTTGTCCATGTTAAACTGATATGAGTTGTTAAATGTTGTATTTTGATATTTTTTAAATTTTTTCAATATATCTTGTGACCATATATTTGTGTTTTTATTTGTATTTGAAGTAAAACCTTCGATACTTATGTTAGTTTTAACTGTAATCAAGATAAAAATACAAGCAATGCCAAAGATAAAACCAGATATAATTTTGGTTTGTTTGTTCATTGTGTTTTACAATATGTTTAGTTATTATATTAATATATAATAAAAAATCTTTATAGTGAGCTTAGCATACTAATTAACAATTGGGGAGTTAATGGCTTTGAGTAACACTTAAAGACTATAATTTAATGCTTACGAGATTTTTTACGTTTACGTTTTCCACCTTGAGACATAGGTCTAGACCTAGACCTAGACCTAGACCTAGACCTAGACCTAGACCCAGTTCTTTGACGTACTCGTCTAGTTTGAGGAGTAACGGGTCTTGAATGACTTGTTGAACGATTCATATCATCGTTATTCAACGGACTACGGTTTACACGTCTCCATGTGCGACGTCTGTGTGTATTTGTGGAAGCAGGCATATTATACTAAGGAGTTATTTAAAAAATAAACGAACTAATTTATGTATTTTATATTTTACAATTAATTTATCCACAATTACAGGAGTATATTTACAAAAACAAACATTATTTTGATTTGCTCTTTGATTTGCGACGTTTTCTAATACACTTGTTAGTAACACAGTTATTATTCATGCAATCTGTATTATTGACACATGGGAAGCCAATTTTGTTTTTTTTTGATGCTTTGGTAGTTTTACGTTTAGAAAAGTATTTGGGACTTACACTTCGGATGTTTTGCATTTTCATATTTTTTGTTAAATTCTTTAAATTTATTTTATTAAATAAATTTAAAAATGAAATAAAAACAAAGTAAAATATACATTAATTCTTCAAGTAAAATAAACGTAATTATGACTATGACTGCTACATATCCTTCTTTGTACAAAACAAAGGGTCAAGAGAAATACTGCTGGTCAATTGAGGTAAAGTCAAATAACGAGGGTAAAGTTTTTATTGTTTCACAACACGGCTTGGAAACTGGAAAAAAAGTAGAGCACAAGAAAGAAATAACAGAAGGCAAATGCGGACGCACCCTTTTGGAACAGGCGACCCAGGAAGCATCCAGAAAATGGACCAACAAAAAGGAAAAAGAGTTATATCAAGATTTTTCAAATAAAACAGATATAAATGCAAGTGTAGAAATCCAAGTGAGACCTATGTTGGCTCAGACAGCTGACTTTAAAAAGACTGGTGGCTACACGGTTCCATTCCCTGCCATGGTTCAACGCAAGTATGACGGGATAAGATGCATTGCCCATTGTGATGCAGACGGCCATGTAGTGCTAGAAAGTCGCAAAGGAACTCCTTTTACGAATTTTCCCGCTTTAACCGCCGAACTAGAACATGTCTTTGCATCTTTACCAAAGTCTATTTACTTGGACGGTGAGTTGTTTACAGACCGAGTAGACTTTGAAACAATATCTGGTTTAGTGCGATCTAAAAAAATAGTAGTTTTGAAGCCAGTAAAAGAAAAGCCAAAGAAACTCACAGAAAAGCAAACGACAGCTTTACAGCTGATTGAGGATAACCAGGTTAAAAAAGGTTGGATTGATTTTCACATTTACGATATGATAGATATTGCGAAAGTAAATGCTCCATTTCACCAACGTTGTTCTCAACTGAGTTCCATCATTAATACTACGCAGAAAATTAAGTTGGTGGAAACTATAACTGTACAAAACCAATCTGAGATTAAACCGCTTCATGACCAGTTTGTGAGAGAAGGATTTGAAGGAATTATGGTGAGAGATGTGAATGGGCCATATCAGGTCAACAAGCGGAGCAAGTATTTGCAAAAGTACAAAGAGTTTATGGATGCAGAATTTAAAATTGTTGGATTTCATGAAGGGTCGGGCAACGAAAAGGGAGCAGTTGTTTGGGACTGTGTTACGCCGACAGGTCAGCCCTTTGCAGTTAGACCAAGAGGGTCGTTCGATGCACGCAAAGAGATATATTTAGATGCTGGGTTGTATATTGGAAAACAGTTGACGGTAATTTTTCAAGAGTATAGTACAGATGGTATTCCCCGATTTCCAGTGGGAAAAGGTATTCGTATTGGTGGAATTTAAACAATTAATACGGTATTTGTGACCGCACTTTTACCATCTGGATGTAATCCTTTATCAAATCGTTCAATAATTTGGTTATTATAATTATAAATAAAAGAATTGTTATTATTCAATAAATGTCTTTTTAAGGTAATTAGATTCGAAAATGTACTTCTAGATAATCCAATAAAATTTTTTGCTTTACACATTAATTCAAAATTAATTGCTGCATTAATTTCGTATTCTACATTTTTATCAAAATAGTAATCACTATTTATATTATTTAATTTTAATGTTGTTTTAATTTCATTTTGATTTTGACCAGTTGTAAAAAAAATATCAGATGACCATTTGTTTTTATACAAATCAATCAAAGTGTTTACATTTATTAACAATATTTCATCTGGCGATTTTGTTTTAGACTGAGATGCGTAGTTTACCCAATCGGTTTCTACACGAATATGCATAGCGTTCATATGTTCTATTTCTATATTTGTGTCGATAATATGTTGATACTTTGAATTTAATTTTAAAGAGTTTAATACGCAAATATTCATGCAATTTTTATTCATTTTACATTCATTTCGCTGCTTGGCTAAATTGCGTTCGCTAACATCCCATAGTTTTTCCATATTTATAATTGTATGGCTGTTTTTAGACTCATAAGGAATCATTATTATTTTACCATTGTTATATTGTTTCATTTGCTCATTAAAATAATTTAAGTCATAAATATTAGAAAAATTAGTTGGATGTTTCCATCCAAATATCGGCTCTAATAATGGAATATTTTGCTGAATTGCGATTTCGCAAGCACTAAATAAACAAAACAGTTTGTTACACAACCCTCCATGAAAATTGAGTTGAAACACTTTTGTTTTAATATTTTTATCCATGTTTAATAAAATTTCAGTTACTTCGGGATATATTTCTTTAACCAACGAATTGTCTCGTAATAACTGTTTTTGCCAAGCATTCAAGTCGAGTTTTTCGGGGAAGTTGTTGTTGACAAAGGGCTGGTTAATTTGATAGGTTCGATGTGCGTCATGACATTTGTGTCCTGGGTCTTTATCTGGAACTTCCTTTGACTGTTGCTGATTGTTGTGGTTGGCCACGTTTTTATATTCTTTGTTTTGAAAAATGCGGTCGGTATACTCAAGCCCAATCTTGTCAAAGATGCTACGCATAGCCGCATTATTGTTGTCAAACATATCTTCGTAACGAATGAGATGAGTATTGGGAATTGGTTCTTTCGTATATTTAAGATAATTTTTGAGAACTTGAAAGTAGCTAAACATGTTGTGGTCTGACGGAATGTTGTTGTTAAAACGTTTATTTAGTGAACTGAAAATCCACAGGGGATTGCGTACTACAAAGATTTTAATGTAATCTTTGTACTCGTCTTTAAAAAACTGGTCCCAGGTAAAAGGATACTTTACTACAATAAAGGGCTTGTCTGTCGGCTTAAATGCTTGTCTCGACTCGCACAGCATTTCTTCTACATTGTCAATGTGACCCATTATATTTCGGAAAATGGTTGTTCCTGAATGGGGAAAGCCAAATATAATGATTTTTTGTGGAGCCATGTTTAACGGTGGTTACTGTTATTATTATTCAAGGAGTTTTAATTTGGTTTTTTACAAAATAGTAAAAAGTAAGTTAAAGATAATGTATTATATACATTAATACAAACTAATTATTATGTGTATGATAAGTACCGAGGTTAAAAGTATTAGCAGTACCAACATTTTTGTTGCCCCAAACCTGGACATGACAAAGCAACTGATTGTATATTCCAACTCAATCGACAACATTTCCAGCGCAAATGCGATGGTCTTGCCAGTTCCTTTGCCAAGCACAGTTAAATTTCATGACTTATCAAGTTACAAGGAAATTTTCAAAGACTGTGCCAAGTGCTTTTATACGCCCAATCTAGATAGATCTGGTAGTAAAAGCTATAGCAATAGCATGATAACTAATAATGGTTCCAAAACATTGGAGGTGTTTAATGTGGGTAGTTACAAGGCATCGCTTGCTAATAACCTGGATGAACTTAATAACGTAGATGCATCTGTGTTTGACCTTAGTTCTGGTTTAAATAATGTTTTGAAATCGTCATATTCCGAGTCGCATTGGGGATTTATCATTTGTAAGCTAAATCGGGGAGCCGAAACATACCACCCTTTTGCTTATTCGCACGAGATTCATGACAAAATTCACATTCCAACCAAGCACTATCATAAAATGGGTAACCACGTTGCAACTGTACCTTCTTTTGGTTCTTGGGGTTCAATGAGTGGAGATTGGGGTGATGGTAGTAAAATTGCAAGTATTGACTCCACGCCCATGTTTAGTAGTTTAATGTATGGTGGCGCAAGCACTAAAACGACCAGTAAATTAAATGAAAAAAACAATGAGGAGGTATCATCTCAGCGTGGCATGGATCTCGCCGATGACTGGGCTCACTCGGTGTATTTGATGAATTTGAACCCGTACAAAACCCGAGCTGATAGTATGAGCAAAACAAATGAGATTTGGGACGAAACAACCACTCCAGCTTTAAACAAGATTGACTTTAACATTGGTAGATGCAAGTCGTTTTTTAAGTTGAAGATTCATGGCATGCACCCTAATGTGGACTTAAGTATTCCTGTTTAAATTCATATAAATAATTAAATTCATATAAATAATTAAATTCATGCATTTTTTACCCTGGTGAAGACAATCGTCAATTTTCTTTAGTACTTCGCAGTTGTTAAAGATAATGCAGTCATACAGTTTTTTGTATTGGCGGTGGTCACCATTATCTTCAACTGGCAACCGATAGTTGTCAGCATTTTTAAACAGAGGCTTGTCTGAAGTGCAGTTAATAAACAGGTTGTACTCGGACTCGTTTAATATTTCGTTGTAGGCTGTTACACTTAGGTTGTTGTACTGGTTTTTTAAAAACATAATTAATTATGTATGTTGTTTTTAAATTGTTTTTAAATTGTTTTTAAAAATCATAGTTAATATTTACAACTAGCTGTTTCAATGATGTGGGCAAAATAACTTGACGTTTTTTTGACTTATTTGGAAGCAACCTGTGAAAACGTCCTGTGGATGTTCCAATTGTTTTAAAATACATTTCAATATCTTGTTTAAATATTTTATATATGCCAGCATTTAACAATAATGTTTCGAGTGAATCGTTTTTAGGCACACACCCAAACTCTAAATGACCCATGTCATTAAACACGGTAATATTAATGGTGTTTGGATATTCCATGAATATTATTTATGTAAAACATCTTCTTTTTATGTTGTTTTTAAAATTCATAGTGAATATTCACAAGTAGGTGTTGTCCTAAAGATGTGGTTAAATTAATTTGACGGTTATTAGACCTGTTTGGCAAAAACCTGTATGCTATTGCGGATGATTCTTCCTGATATTCTTCAATATCTTCATTGAAGATTGTCTGTAAATTAGTTTGCCACAATAAAGTATTGTACATACTTTTAGGCACACACCCAAACTCTAAATGACCCATGTCAGAATACACATTTACGTTAATAGTAGTTTGTTCCATATTATTAATGGAAAACTCTCGTCAAAACTGTAATCACTTTCACTATCACTATCACTATCACTATCACTCATTTAGTTTAATATTGCATTACTTTTTATATTACTTTTAATATTAATTTGTAAAATAAAAGAAAGATAAAATAAACCAACTAATAAAGATAAGTAATAGAAAGCATGGAGATAGTTCGTACATTTAAGGATGCTTTTGCTATTGGCAAAGAGTGCCTATCCAAAATAAATACATCCAAGTCAAAGCCCCGTCTTATGGATGATTATGCTTTACCTTTAAACATAGACGATGGCCCATGGGAGCAATCAGAAACCGCCCTTTACCAAACCTTGTCTTATATTATGAATTTTTTAAACCACTCGTGTTATATGCTTTGCGTAGCAGGAGATGAGCAAAAAATTGTGAAATTGGAAACCAAGGAAATGTCTCAATTTTTCCAGGATATTTTGACTAATGATGTGCGAAAGAAACAAGACCCAAAAATTAACCGCACTCTTTTAGACGACAAGCAACGTTTAAAAAAAATGCGAATAATGCAGTGTGTGGTAAAACCTTATGCATCGTCGTCGGCAACCTCGTCCGAGTACGAAGATATGTTTAAAAAAATTAATGCACCAGATGGTGTATACATTCTTAACTTGACAGACGCAGTTATTTTACGAAAAAATGGAATGATTCCGTGGAAACTAAACCGCAACGTGAACCTGCCAACTGCTTACCAGATTGATCGCTTTATTCCTGTTCTTAGTATTTCAGGAGAAGAAGGGTACTGGGACATTCCAATTCCCAATTATGACGATGTGCAATACGTGCTTAAAGACACTCATCCCGACCCTAACTACGAGCTAACTTGGGCAAAAAAAAAAAGCAAAGCAGTGTTTCGTGGTGGACCAACTGGCTGTGGTGTTTCAGAAAACACAAACATGCGTATTCGTTTGGCCAAAATGGGACTTGAGCAAAAGTATGCAAAATATTTAGACGTGGGTATTGTTTCTAATAAACCAAATACAATTGACTCTGACGCGATTCGATACGACCCTAGAGTCGGACTTGCCTACATGAATACGTTTATTAAACCTGTAGCACGTATGCCGATGAGCGACCAGAGTAAGTTTAAATACATTATTCACATTGATGGCAATGTGCACGCATACCGCCTATTAACAACCATGCGAACTGGATCAGTTATTTTGCGTGTTAAGAGTGACTATACTTCGTGGATAGATCATTTGATGAATCAAGAAAATCTTGAGGGAAATCGGTTATATGTGAGTGTTAAAGCTGACTTGTCTGATTTAATAAGCCAGATAGAGTATTGTGACCAGCACTCGGAAGAATGTCAACTTATTGCGGAAAGAGCATTAAAGTTTGCTGAGTCAGTTATGACCCAGTCCTATGTGGTAAATGCATTTGAGGCAGTTTTGTGGAAACTAAGTGAACTTCTAAACAACAAACAAACAATCCCTTTGGGTAAAACTATTGCCGAATTGCAAAATAACAATAAATATGCAATTGTTGAAGGCGATAATACAGAGTACTATGTGCAAAACGAAAAAACAAAAGCTTGGCAAAAAGACCCGCTGATTCAGTCTATTATGAATATGAATGTGAAGAACTCTGACGACGTATTGTGTGTTTTGCAAGACATGTGTTTTGCTTCGTCTTTCAACAGTGAAAGAAAAGGGGATGAAGATGACTGTATTTCAGAAGCAATGACCAAAGAGAAAATTAAAACAAATTTATTTGAACAGTTTTACAAGCACTTTGATAATGCTTATTTTTTATCAAAAGAAGAACTTAACCACACAATTGAAAAAGAAGCTGAATATAGTTCGAATATTTACAAAACTATTGAGTATATTAAAACAACTCGCTTACTTGCTGAAAACAATGCTAATTACGAACTGGGAAAAACTGCAACAATTTTAAACATTCCAGTTTCACCAATTCAAGAAATGGTAAATTTAATTATTGAAGATAGAGATGCGTCACGCAAACGTAGACTTATTATTTCACTGATTGATAGTAAAAAGTATGTGTACCAGGGCATTGCAACAGAGGATAGCACAGTATACGTGGGTGAAAAAGAAAATGAATGGTGGTATTATTGTGTGCAAACACATGTAAAATTGTTGCCCAAATTTCAGTATATTTTAGCGACAGCCGTAATTCGCAATCCTCGTGATTATGACGCAATACGTGCTAACCTTATTCAAGAAATTGGTGAGCAAACTGATGATGGTATTTACGACAAGCATACTGGAGTATTTATTGAGCAAATTAACTTAGTGACAGATGAAGGATTTGATGAGAATGGCTTTAAAAAACAAACACGTGAGGTATTTTTAGAAGAAGATGATGTGCCTACAGCTAATGACAACGAAGATTTAGAAATGGACATGGAATTCGATGATATTGAAAATGCGTCTGGATTAAAAGACGAAGCTAAACTACAAGTAGGGGACAAAACTTTAATTTTAACAAAAGATGACGAGATATCTTTAACCACTGGCAATAAAATGCTGGATATTTTAAATGAAGAAACGTTTAAGCTAACTTTAACTCCAGCAATTGTTGAAACATTTGACTTATTTATGACAGAACTAACAGATAACCTGAATGATTTGTATGAGCAATATGTAATGAAAAAACCCAAGGATATGTATACCAAAATAGAATACGTTGACATGCAACAAACAAACTATATGCTACTGATTTACATTTATATGGTAGAATTATTTGTTTCAAAAAAGAAGATTCTTCAAAAAATTCAAGTAGATTCGAATACAACCGTAGACATACATAGTGTTTTAGTACAATACATTGCCCAAATTATGACATCAACAATTTTAAAATCAAAAAAAATGCGAAAAGCGTGGCCTATCATTTATGTGGAAAAGTTTAAAAAGACTCCTGACAATGTGGCAAGTTTTATGAACATGAAGCAAGGTGATATTTTAAAAAATGTTATGGCTCCTAAAATGAAACAAATGATTGAACAAGAGCTCTCGTTGCGGTATGTAAATATAACAAAGTTGACGTATCCTCAAACTGTGTGGCCACAGTTTTTACCGCCACAAAATCCTCAAGACTTATTTGGAATTCAAGCATGTGCCGAACTGCAAAAGAATGAATTAGCGAATAATAAAAAATCCAGCAACCATGGAAACAAGTCGTTTTTATTTGCTAAAATGATTTTTCTATCTTATTGTATCCAAAGAACTATTCAGGAAACTTTAAACACAGACAAGTACAAAGATTCCCTTATGCTAAACATAAAAATTTACAGCCAAATCAACTCATGCTGTTTGGATAGTTTAACAAACACAAGTACCTCAAAATATGAATCATTGAGTGGCAACAATGCTACATTTGGAACTACACTTGAGTTTTTTAATGAAAACAGCCCCAACAATGATTTACTTAAAAGATATAATAACCTAGTAAAAAAGATTGAACAGCGGTTACTTACAGTACGGTCAATAACACGAAGTTTCATGTCAAACGTAGATACTGAATTGCCATACCCAATTTTATCACAAACGTTAAACGAAGAGGTTATGCGAGAAGGCATTGAGTTTCTTGGAACTTTAGACATGATTCAGTTGTTGCCTGCATCAAATGAAAATATATCTAAACAGTTTTTACAGGACTATGTGCAATTTTCTAAACTAACACTTCGTGGTCCACCACAGTTTGCTCAGGTAAAACTGCCTTTAATTCAACTAATTACTGAAATGAAAACCAGTAATACAACAAAAAATAAAGATGAACTTAATGAATTGGGAGACGTATTGCAACGTTTTTACAAACCAGGTGCAGATGATAAAAATGATGATGTGCTAAGTTATTTAAAACAAAAAACAGCAAATAAACTTAAAGTGCTACCTCGAGCAAAAAAACAACAACTTGAACGAACATTTAACATGTTTAATATTGTCTTTAATACAACAAATGTTGAAGATGCAAATGTTGCTAAGCCCTTGGACATAAATAATATTTATTCAAGTTTGGCATTTTTAAGAAGCTACATAGTGCTTATAGCGTATGTGTTTCCCATGATGTTTAAAAATAAAAGAATTACAAATGAAATGAATGGGAATTTAAGTTGGTCGCGAAACTCAAACAGCAGTTGGTTTGATTTTTCTAATCTGCATAATGATAAACTTTCAAATTATGTAAAAGACAAGTATGAAAATGTGGTTGCATTTATTAATGGCTCAGACAATAGTGCGATTGTCTCGGATTACTTTGGCGAAATTATGGAAAAATCACAATATATAGCCCAGTTATCGGCAACAACGTTTTACACACCCAACAAAAAAGAAGAAGTGCAGTATGTGGCTAAGGTGTATTTGGCTTTGTTTGAGTACTATATTTCGACAATTTTTAATATTGCAGAAACGCAGTACAATGAATTGGTTCTCATATTGGACGACGAATCTGACGAGAAAGAGCTTAATCAGCTAAAAAACGCCAAAGAAAAATTTCATGATTTCAGCATAGACTATTTAAAAAAAACTGCCAAAATAGATGTGGTTGACAAGGCTTACCAGAATATTATGGATATAGTTTTTAAGCATAAAGAAAATGAAAAAAACAAATTTCGTGCTCGTTTAGAAAAAATGGATAAGGACGAGCGTCATGCGTATCAAGAGGATAGAAAACTTGGAATTGGTGAGTACAATGCTAAGAATTATGCGGGCTTAAAAAAGTATGATGCAGATTTTTATGATAAAACTAAAGCAATGCGAGACGAGTTACAAGAAGAGGAAGATAATTTTGACGAAAACGAGGCAGAACTTATGGCTACCGCAGGTGATAATGATGACGATGACGAGTATGCAAATGTGTTTGAAAATGATGGATACTAATTAAATATTTTGTTAGTATAGAACAAAAAAATAATGAAATCAAATGAAAAAAAAATAACCATAATCATACTGGGTTGTATTATTGTTATTGGAATTGTATGCACTTTTTTTACTAAATGTAGTGAAGGATTTACTGATAATAAATCATCAGATACAAATCATATTGTTGATATGCCTTTAACAACCACAACAAGTTGCAGTAATTTTTGCGGACCTCGGTCTCAATGTGCTAAAACTCGCGACCAGTGCACGTCTGATGTGGATTGCCCAGGTTGCCAGCCTGTATTGCCACCTGAAGATAAGAAGTTAACTCAAGATGTACCTGGACAAAACGACGCAGGCAAGGCGAGTTTTGCTGCACCTCAGTATTCGTCTTTAACCACAGACATTGGTACACAGGCTGCGTTTTATTATCCAGATGGACCTTTAGAATCGGGGTCAAAAACGGAACAGGTAGCAGTAGCACAATTAGGAAGCGGTCCGACTAAAGCGGGAAATGAAGGACAACGACAATTTAACAAGAAAAATGCTTATTTACGGCATGATGACAAGTCTCGGTGGACATATGAGCCCAAGTACCCAGATAAAGAATCCGCCACAGGAATGTTTTTGAATGAAGACGGACCATTAGCAGCTAATTCTTATTTATAAATATATGAGTTAAAATCAGTTAAATATAAAAAACGAATATGATAAAATTAGGGACAATGTTTGATAACTTTACATTTATTCCAGGAAAGTCTCAGATAAACAACGAACTCAAGGTTGGACCTTTAAACATGTCTAAATATACTGCTACGTCCAAAGATGATAAAATTAAGGCGTATATGAAAATTGCCTTGGAAAATCCTCATTGTGCAGGGTTTAGTACTTTGGGCTACTTTAAGTCAAATATTGAGTCATTAACTGTATCCAAGTATTTTGGAAAAGACGATGGGACATATATAAAGAAAATTTATCCTGAAGGAGCGTATTTTTGTGGATGTGTAAAGAACTGTGGCAAGTATTTAAAGCCTGCTTTAGATAATCTTCAATTATTAAGTGCTTTTTTCCATCACTTTGAAGTGATTATTGCTTACGATGAGTCAAAAGACAATAGTTTGAATATTTTAAAAGAAATGAGCAAGGTAATGAATATCACAATTTTGTACAACAACAACACATCACACAAAAATGTGAGTAACATAAGCAATGCTCGCAATTCTATTTTAAACCATATTCGCGAAAAAAGATTAACCACCGACCAAAATTTAGTTGAAAATCAGTTCAAGTATATGTTTATGGTTGATATGGACAATGTAACTGCATCTAAATTAAACATTAACGTGTTTCATAAATACATGAGCCCCGAAAAAAATAATTTGTGGGATTGTTTAACATTTAATCAAAAAGAGTATTATGACCTTTGGGCATTGTCAATTGATGATTATATGTGTAGTTGCTGGCACTTTGAATGTAATCCTGTTGGTATTCCAAAAACAGTTACAGTATCTAAAATAACACGATACATAACTAACAAATTACAAAATGCTGCAAACAATAACAATGAATTGGTGGAATGTGCATCTGCTTTTAATGGTTTTGGTATGTATAAACTGGACAAGTTTATAGACAGTTCTTACAATGTGAATATAAGAGATGGTTTAAAATTTATTACTGCGGAACAAATACAAAAAAACGAAAAAGCATTGGATTGTCGGTTTAACATTGTTAGTTGGAGTGGGTTATTTGATTGCGAGCATCGGTATTTTCATTTAAAAGCAAGTTATTTAACTACAGTACCTTTAAAGATTTGTATTTCCCCCGAGTGTTTATATAAAGAGTATATAGCAAATGAATTGAGTTTGACGTCAGACAAGTGTCAGTATGTGTCTTCACGAGGATTGATGGAATCATGCGATATAACACCCTTGAATGGAAAGTTAGTTCGGTCTGCAAAACAAATTCAAAATCAGCAAATAAAATTAAATCATCATATTGTATATATGTATCCTTCTGAGTTGCATCAACTAGCTAAAAATATAAACAGCAAGTTGCACGAACCAATCGTTTTGGTAACAGGGGACAGTGACGCAACCTATCCAAGTGATATTTTTCCGTTAAAAAGTGATTTTATACACTTTATTGAAAATGAAAAAATCATTCATTGGTATACACAAAATTGTGATACGACTCATCCAAAACTATCTAAAATGCCAATTGGTATGGATTATCATACAATAGCTATGAATAAAGTCCCGTGGTGGGGTCCACCTGAATCACCTGCTCACCAAGAACAGTTATTAAAACTGATGCAAAAGTCAGCAAAACCATATTGGCAAAGAGAGGCCAAGATGTATAGTAATTGTCATTTTTCAATGACGACACGGTATGCAAAGGTTGACCGGGTGAATGCGGTAAACCAAATACCAAACGATTTGGTATATTATGAGCCAAATAAAATAAACAGAGCAGAAACTTGGAGAAAGCAGATGAATTACAGTTTTGTTTTATCACCGCTAGGAAATGGGTATGACTGCCACCGAACGTGGGAAGCACTAATCTTGGGGTGTATTGTAATTATGAAAAAGAATCCAGTGAGTGATTTATTTGATGGATTGCCAGTATTGGTGGTTGATGAATGGACGGACCTAACGCAAAAATTACTAGATAACACAGTAAAAGAATACCAAAATAACAAGGCATTTCGGTATGAAAAATTAGAGTTGAAATACTGGGTAAATAAAATAAAACTGAGTAGCAATGTGTAATTTTATAACTGTTTGTGTACTAAATTATGCAAATTATTATGTTATAAAAATGTAATTTCGTAAATTTGCGTATTTTAATATAATATATTTTATACTTAAACGAAAAATGGATAGTGGCAAGTGCGTTGTAAGTATTTAACAATTGTATAGTAGTATACTAATACAATAGTATAAGTATGTATGTTTATTTTTTACCACAAGGTGGATTAAATGATATTTTATGTGGAATTCAACGTACATTAGCTTACTGCCAACAGCACAACCGAATATTGCTATTTGATTCAAGAAATTCCCTTTTAAAAATAAACTTTTCGGATTATTTTCAATTGCCACGTAAAAATGTTATTTATGATACAAATGAAATACAGACAATTTGCAATAATCAGCAATTACAGATTTATCCGCCATGTTTGCAAAATAAATTAAGCGAAATAATCGATGGTAAAATAGTATTCACATATTGTTTAGGCGGAGGAGCATATTTGTTTGAAGATACACGACTAAATTTACCCAACCATCCAATTAAAAAAGACATTATTATACATAGCATGTGTGGAGGTGGAAATGGGTATCTGTTATTTAAAAGCATAAAGTTTAAGAACAATATCAAAAAGCATTGCAAGGCAAATCATTTGTTACTACCAAAGCCGTATTTATGTATTCAGGTTCGCAATACAGATTATAAATGTGATTACGTAAGTTTGTATCAAACAAATAAACAGTTAATTCATTCATATAAAAGTGTCTATATTGCGACAGACAATAAAGATGTGTTGCAGTTTTTTAAAGATGAAAGTAAAGGATTAACTATATATAATTTCACTCACTATCCAGACAATACACAGTATAAAAGTTTACATACATCAAATATAGACCCGGACGTAAAACTCAAAGATGTAATGAGCGACATATATATAATAACAATGTGTGATAAATTACTATCAAATTCAAAGGGGGGGTTTATAGATTTAGTTAGAAAGTGTCATGATAATAAAAGTAGTGAAAAAATAAAATATGATTAATTTATATTATTTCGATAAATTGGAAAATATTCATTTTCAATTTTTGTCAAGTTTTTAATTTTACAAATTTTATTATACACATTTAAATTTAGTATATTTTTATAAATCGTATAACAATGACTGTTTGTAGCTATATTCCGTTTGAATTTAAAAAGGGAATCATTTTCTTTTATTCCTCCCCCTAAAATTACTTGTTTATTAATTCCTAAATCTTGAATAACTTGATTTAATAAATAGTTTGTAATACAGTTTGAACTTTTATCATTACAACTTAAATGATAATGAATAAAGTTCTTGTAACTAAAAATGATACTTGACCCAATGATTTTGTTAGTTTCGTCGTATACATTAACTAAATATGAATCGTTGAGTGTTTCTAAATGAGAATAATATTCTGTGTTAAAATAATAATATTGAGATGCATTTAATTTATTCATATTATCTGTATACATTTCAATAAAATCGTTAAGTATTTTTTCGGATAATGGTACTCGTTGGTAAGAATAATGTAGTTTATCACCTTTTCGTATTATATTTCTGGTTGAAGAATTTAATTTATTTTTAAAATAAATATCCCAATCATTAATTTTAACTGCAAAAATGCTTTTAGTGGTAATTACTTCATAGTTTATATTTAGTACTGTATAATCTAAATTTAAATAGGGACTTTGTTTTACAACTTCAGTTATGTAATTTTTATCTTTTGATTTTTCTCTAAATAAGATAATGAACTCTTGAAATGTGTCTGTGTGTTTATAAAAATATCCTGAGTACCCATATGGAGAAATTAAATCATAATATATTTGATGTTCAAATTCATATGGTTGTTTTAAATATACATATATTAGGTCTTTAAAACAACATATTTCCCATAAAGCATTATTTGAATATTCACACAATTGTCCATATTCGGGAGTAAAATAAATATCAGGATAATCTATAATTATATTTTTTACAGTGTTTTTATCATAAAACTCCATATTTTACTATACATATAGTTATGTATAATATTTATATGTATTTTAAATATTTAGGTAATGTATTTATTATATGAGTTAAAATATAATTATATTAATATTAAGTTAATATAATATTAATATGCGTGTTGCGTTTTGCGTTTGTTATTGGTTGAATGATAAATATCCTTCTCGTAATTTTAATATACGTAATAATGTAGCAATTAGAGATGGTTTAGATATTATAAACCAAATATATGTATTATATAAATCAATTAAGTTACACATTCACAATGTAGATTATGATTTTTATGTTTTTACAAAAAACAAATACCTAACTAAAGATATTAAAAATATTTTCAATCATTTAAATATAAAAATAATTATTTTAGAAGATGATATTATTGAAAAGTATTTTAGACCCAAAATATATACATATGATATTGTGTGTGATTATAAATGTGTTATGGATTGTGATATTATATTTGTAAACGACTTTAGTATTGAGGATATAGAATATATGCAAAATTATGATTGTCTTGGAATGTATGGTCATAGAAATATAGATTATCAAACATATATGCGTATTTGTAATAAATTAAACTTGAAAATTCCAACAGAAATTGAAGAAACTAAATATTACAAAAGTAATAATAAATCATGGACTGTATTAAATACATATCAATATAATTTAAATATAACATCAAGTGAACATATTAATGATAATATTAAGTATAAGAATTATATAAAAGATACAAAGCGATTATTTCCATATTTTAATAATGGAATGATTTTAATTAAAAATACATTATCAAAAGAATTGGGGAATTTGTGGTTGATAAAAAGAAAAGAATTACATGAAAATTTTTCATGGTTATCGCTTGGAGATGCAGGCGAAGCATCAATTGGACTGTGTATTAATCACATTACAAATAAATGGAATGGGTTACCAAAAGGAAGCAATATTGTATGTAGCAAATGCACTTGCTATTCATCTAATAATATAACTAAAGACTTTGTAATTAAAAGTATTCATAATCAACACATAACAACTGATATGAATATTTATAAAAGATGTATTGAACATATTATATTTAATAATAAATATTGTGCAAATGTTTGGGATATTGAATGCTAATGTGTTTGAATATAATTTTGTATTTCAATAGGTAATGTGCTTTTTTTACATTTTTTATCATTAACATTTCTATAAACAGAATAATCATAATTATTTGTTTGTTGAGTACTTTGTTGAATAAATTCAGTGGTTGACTTAGTCATTGTTAAATTACAAAATCGAAACATTTTTTCTATTTCGTTTTGCGGTTGGTCTAATAACATGTCATAATGAATAATATACACATTATTCGGGTATTTTTCTTTCAATTGAATAAACATATTGTTAGTTTCAGTCCATTTATTAAACCCAAAAAAATGTTCTTCCAAATTATTATTTTTATCATTACCGTTTAACCAATCTGTCATTTTTTCATGACTTGCTTTCATTTGAGATTCAATTACGTGAATTGGGTCGCGAACAAGTCCAATTATTTTAATATTTGAATTCCAATGAATTATTTGTTTTATTAAATAATGATGAGTTACATGTTTCATAATAAGATGTGAAATATTTTTGTTTTTTTTAAAGGTTAATAAAGGATTTTTTCCATTATTTGTATGAAAATTAGATTTCATAGTGCAAAAATCATCTTGAGTTGTTTTTAATTGTTGAATAAACATACTATACTCATCCTTACTTGAGTTATTTGTTAAAACATTTTTAAATGCATAAGAAAATAATGGTTGGTACACACATTTTGTTTCAGGATGAGAATTAAAAATTGACAATAACCAAGATGACCCACTGCGTGGAACACTATGAATTGATATTACTGACATTTAAAATATAAAATGATTTAAATATAACATATATAACATATATAATATAAATGATATCGTGGGTGCCAACTAAACCTATTAATGAATTAATAGTAA
>Ga0222670_1000423_pt1 | contig 18182 bp, 19 predicted proteins | sample AntAcemetagen732_FD_181148 | JGI IMG/M metagenome (GOLD analysis project Ga0222670, IMG submission 181148) | Saline water microbial communities from Ace Lake, Antarctica - #732 | ecosystem: Environmental > Aquatic > Non-marine Saline and Alkaline > Saline | place: Antarctica: Ace Lake... | reverse complement strand
AACACGCACACAGTTTGTGGTTTTATACCTCCGGTCCTTAAATGGAAATTACTGTGGTGGCTTAACCGGGAATAAATATGAAAATACCAAGTCTAACTATCCAACAACTATTAGAAGCAGGCGTTCACTTAGGTCACAAAACTTTAAGATGGAACCCAAAGATGAAAAAATACATTTTTGGAAAAAGAGATTCAATTCACATTATTGATTTAACGCAGACATTAGAATTAACTAATGTAGCTTTGGAAAAAGTTTACAATACAATAGCTAATAACGGTAAAATTCTTTTTGTATCTACAAAAAAACAAGCATCCGAAGCAATTGCTCAAGTTGCCAAAGAAACTGGACAATTCTTTGTAAACTACAGATGGTTAGGTGGAATGTTAACTAACTGGGGAACAATCTCAGGATCAATAAAGAAGATGAAAAAATATGAAGCTGATCTTGTTGCTGAAAATAGAGGCTTTACAAAAAAAGAACTATTAAAGATGAGTGTTAAAAAAGATAAATTAGAAAGAGCATTAGGTGGGATTGCAGAAATGAAAAAGGTTCCAGACTTAGTTTTCATTATTGATACTAATTATGAATCTTTGGCAATTGCTGAAGCATCTAAATTAGGCATTCCAATTTGCGCCATACTTGACAGTAATTCTAATCCCGATGGGATTGATTACCCAATTCCGGGTAACGATGATGCTAGAAGAGCAATTGATCTTTATTGTAATTTAGTAAAAGAAACTATTGAAAATGCAAAAAAAGCAGCTCCATCTAAATCTGAAGAAAAACCTGATGTTGGTGAGACAAAAATAAAAGAAGTTTCATCAAAAACTATTCAAGAAATTGATAGAGAAAAGCTTGATGCTAAATTTTCAAAAAAAGATAAAGAAAAGTTAAATTAATATGAGTGATTTAGAAAAAGTAAAACAATTACGTGAAGCAACTGGTGCTGGATTTAAAGATTGTAACTTGGCAGTTAAAGAATCTGGTGGTGATTTAGATAAAGCAGTAGAAATCTTAAGAGTTAAAGGAATTTCTAAAGCTTCAAAAAAAATGTCAAGAGATGCTAAAGAAGGTGTTATTGCAACTTCAGGTGATGAAAATAAAATATCAGTTATTGAAATTAACTGTGAGACAGATTTTGTTGCTAAGAATGATGATTTTGTATCCTTCGCAAAAGAACTAAGTGAATTGAATAATCAAAATTCATCTAATTTAGAAAAACTTAATAAATCAAAAATGAGAAATGGTGATACGGTTGAAGATAGTCTAGTAGCATTAATCGCAAAAATGGGTGAAAAGATAACAGTTGGTAAAGCTAAGACATTTAACCAATCAGGTTCTAAAAATTTTAATTATTTGCATACTGTAGTTAAAGATAATTTATCTAAATTATCAGTTATAGCTTCACTTGAGACTTCAGATGACAGTGACAATGTTAAAGCTTTTGGTAAACAACTTTCAATGCATATTGCTGCATCAAACCCTTTAGCATTGAGTTCAGATTTGATTGACAAAGATCTTCTTCAAAAAGAACAGGACCTTGTCACAGAAGAGTTAAAAAGTTCTGGTAAGCCTGAAGAAATTGCACAAAAAATTAGCTTAGGTAAAATGAATAAATTCAAAGAAGAAAATGCTTTGTTAACTCAAGCTTGGGTTATGGAGCCCAAAAAAAAAGTGCAAGATATTGTAAAAGAACTTAACATACCTGATTTAAAGATTAATGATTTTTTTAGAATTAAAATAGGTGAATAAATGTTTAACGATAAAAAATATAGTCAGAAGATGGATAAAACCATTGAAGTTTTTCAAAAAGAATTAACTTCACTAAGAACTGGCAGAGCAAATGCCTCAATGTTAGATCTTGTTAAGGTCGATGTTTATGGACAAGCAATGCCTTTGAATCAAGTTTCAAGCATTACAACTCCTGATGCTAGAACAATCAATATTCAAGTTTGGGACCTTAGCAATGTTCTACTTGTAGATACCGCAATAAAAAAATCAGAATTAGGTTTAAATCCTCAAATTGATGGTCAGTTAATTAGATTACCTGTACCAGATTTAAATGAGGAGAGAAGAACTGAAATAAAAAAATTAATTAAATCTATGGGAGAAAAGTGCAAAATCTCAATCAGAAATATTAGAAGAGAGGCTAATGATGATTTAAAAAGCCTAGTTAAAGATAAAGAAATTAGTGAAGATGATGAAAAAATAAATGAAAAATTAGTACAAACATTTACTGACGAACACATCAAAACTATAGATATTAAAGTTGAAGCCAAAGAAAAAGAAATAATGACAATATGAACCCAGTTAGACATGTTGCCATCATCATGGATGGAAACGGTAGATGGGGCATTAATCACAAACAATCAAGAAATGCAGGTCATAGAGAGGGTTTAAATACTGTTGATATAATCATCAAGCATTGCATTACCCATAAAATTGAGTTTTTAACACTTTATACATTCTCTTCAGAAAATTGGAAAAGACCCAAAAATGAAATTACTTTCTTATTTAAATTATTAGAAAACTTTTTAAGTAAGAAGATTAATGAAATTATTAAAAAAGATATTAGACTTAAATTTATTGGAGAGCTAAATAAATTGCCAATAAAACTTCAAAAATTAACAAAACTATCAGAAAAAAAAACTATTAATAAAAAATCATTACAAATTAATATTGCATTAAACTACGGTTCAAAAATTGAATTAATTAATACTATAAAAAAAATTAAACAAAAAAAAATTAAATTAAATGAAAAAAATATTGATAAGAATCTATATACTAAAAATTTGCCAGATCCTGATATATTAATAAGAACAGGAGACACCCACAGACTAAGCAATTTTTTACTTTGGCAATTATCTTATACTGAGATATTTTTTGAAAAAAAATTGTGGCCTGATTTTACGGGTAAAGATTTTAATAAAATTATTAACAAATTTAAAAATATTAAAAGAAACTTTGGATCAATTTAATGGGCTCAAATCTTAAAAAAAGAATTACAACATCAGTATTTCTTATTTCTCTTTTAATTGGAATGTTTTTTTACTCATATATAATGATTGTTTCTTTAATTATTATAGCAATAATTTCATGGATTGAGTTTTACGCATTAATATCGAAAATTTTAAAAAAAAATATTTTAAAGGATAGGTTCTTTAGATACATTTATAAAACTTTATCTTTATTTTATTTATCAGGATTAGTTTATTTAATTTTTGCTATAGAATCTGAATATTCTAATCTTAAAATTTATCTTTTATATTCTGTTTTGGTTGCAATACTGTCCGATATAGGAGGCCTTGTTTGTGGAAAAATATTTAAAGGTAAAAAACTAACTAAAATTAGCCCGAATAAAACAATTTCTGGATCGATTGGTTCTTTTATCCTCTCAACATTACTGATCCCTTTTTTTTACAAAACGCATATTGATCAAAACTTACTAAACATTTTTTTAATAACAATTATTATATCCTTAACTTCTCAATTAGGAGACTTATTCATTTCATTCTTAAAGCGCAAAGCAAAGGTTAAAGACACTAGTGATTTACTGCCTGGTCATGGAGGTCTTTTAGATAGAATAGATGGAATAATTTTTGCAATTCCACTTGGTATTTATTTATTTATAATTATTTAATATGAAAAAAATTGCAATTTTTGGATCAACTGGATCTATAGGCTCATCTTTATTAAAAATTATTAAAGATGACAAAAAAAACTTTAAGATTGAATTACTTACAGCAAATAACAATTATAAGAAATTAATAAAACAAGCTAAGTTCTTTAATGTTAAAAATATAATTCTTACTGATTATAATTCTTTTTTAATAGCAACTAAACTTTTAAAAAATACTCAAGTTAAAGTTTTTAAAAACTTCGATTCATTAAATAAAATTTTTGACACAAATAAAAAAATTGATTATTCAATGTGTGCAATTTCAGGATTTCAGGGATTAAAGCCAACTCTAGATATTATTAAATTTACTAGAACTATCGCAATTGCAAATAAAGAATCCATTATATGTGGATGGAATTTGATTAAAAAAGATTTAAAAAAATATAAAACATATTTTATACCAGTAGATTCTGAGCATTTTTCTATTTGGTCATTATTAGATAATAATAAAAAAAATAATTTTGAAAAAATTTACATAACAGCTTCTGGTGGACCTTTCAGAAAATTATCATTAAAAAAATTTAAGAATATTTCCATTACAGATGCATTAAAACATCCCAATTGGTCAATGGGAAAAAAAATTACAATTGATTCTGCTACGATGATGAATAAAGTTTTTGAAATTATAGAAGCAAAAAAAATCTTTGATTTAAATTATAAACAACTTGAAATATTAACTCATCCAAAGTCATACTTACATGCAATAGTAAAGTTCAATAACGGTTTGTCAAAACTCTTAGTTCACGATACCAATATGATTATCCCAATATTTAATTCTATTTATTTTAATACTGAAAAAAAACTTAAATCTAAAAATATTGATATAAAAGCTTTAAACAATCTAGATCTTAAAAAAATTGATGATATCAGGTTTCCAGTAATTAAAATTCTTAATAATTTGAGTAATAATGATTCTTTATTTGAGACCATAATTGTTAGTGCGAATGATAAATTGGTGAAACTTTTTTTAAATAATAAGATTAAATTTATCGATATATCCAATATATTGATAAAAATTTGTAGCATTACTGAGTTCAGCAAATTTAAGTCAATAAAGCCTAGAAATATTGAGGAAATTCAAAAATTAAGCCATTATGTAAGTTTAAAAATTGATACCATGAGTGTATAAAATCGCTATGTTTAAATTTTTTATTCAATTAATTTTATTATATATTTTTTTAACATCTTCTTCATACTCAAAAAATTATGAAAAAATCATCGTTAATGGTAATGAAAGAATATCGAATGAAACAATATTAGTTTTTTCAGAAATTCAAGATAATAAAGATTTAGACGAAAATTCTATAAATGAAATTTTAAAGAAATTATATAAATCTGGTTTTTTCAAAGACGTTACAGTTAAAATCGAAAGCAATAGTCTAATTATAGAAGTTTTGGAAAATCCAATAATACAAACAGTGTTCATTGAGGGAATTAAAAGGAAAAAAACTGAAGAATCTTTATATGAAATTTTATCTTTAAAAAATAGATCCTCTTATAATTCAACTTTAATTAAAAAAGATGAAACAGCCATATTACGTTTTCTTAAAGATGATGGTTATTACTTTTCTAAAGTTACATCTTCTTATCAAGATTTAGGGGATAATAAGATTGATCTCCTTTACCAAATCGAACTTGGTGAAAAATCTAGAATTTCAAAAATTTCATTCATTGGTGATAAAAGGTTTAAAGACAGTACATTAAAAAATACAATTATTAGTGAGGAGTACAAATTTTGGAAGTTTCTTTCAGGCAAAAAATACTTGAATGAAAATTTAATTAATTATGATAAAAAATTATTAAATAATTTTTATAAGAATAAAGGTTTTTTTAATGTTGTAATCGAGTCGTCATTTGCTAACTATCTTGGCAATGATGAGTTTGAAATAATTTATAATATTTCATCTGGTAAAAAATTTTATTTTAATGAATTTGATCTCAATCTTCCTACTGACTATGAGCGTATTAATTTTCGACAATTAGATAAAATTTTTAAAGAGCTTAAAGGAGTAAATTATTCTCTCAACTCTATTGATAAAATTTTAAAAGAAATTGATAAAATTGTTTTGAATGAACAATTTGAGTTTTTAAAATCTACAGTAAATGAGAGTATAAATGATAATTTAATTAATCTTACATTTGATGTAAGTGAGTCAGAAAAATTCTATGTTGAAAAAATTAATATACTAGGTAATAATATTACACGAGAAGAAGTAATTCGAAATAACCTACTGGTTGATGAGGGTGATGCTTTTAATGAGTTACTTCAAACTAGAACTTTAAATAATTTAAGAGCACTTAATTTTTTCAGCAAAGTTGAGTCTGAAATTTTGGATGTCAATAATAAAAATAAAAAAATAATTAATATTACCGTTGAAGAGAAACCCACAGGGGAAATTATGGCTGGTGCTGGTGCTGGTACTGGTGGTGGAACATTAGCTTTTGGTGTATCAGAAAATAATTTTCTTGGTAGAGGTATAGAGTTTTCATCCGATATTTCAGTTAGTGCTGAAAGCTTAAAAGGAATTATTTCAATGAATAACCCTAACTACAAGGGATCTAACAGATCATTAAACACCTCATTAGAAAGTACAATCACCGATAGACTTAAAAATTTTGGCTATAAATCAAATAAAACTGGATTTTCTGTTGGAAGTGGTTTTGAGCTTTATGATGACCTATATTGGAATACAGGAGTCTCTTCTTATGTTGAAAAACTAAAAACAGATAACACAGCCTCTGCTAGCATGAAAAAACAAGAAGGTTCGTATTTTGATACTTTTTTTAATCAAACTCTTAGTTTTGATAAAAGAAATCAAAGATACAAAACATCAGATGGTTATATTAGTAGATTCGCACAAAATATTCCTTTAATAAGCGAAAGTTATACCTTGACCAATTCTTATGATTATAAAGTTTATAATGAATGGTCAGATGAAAATATTCTTTCAATTGGTTTTTTTGGTAAAACTTCAAATTCTTTAAGTGGTAAAAATGTTAAACTTTCTGATAGATTATATTTACCAGCAAGTAAACTAAGAGGATTTGAATCCGGAAAAGTTGGCCCAAAAGATGGTTCTGATTATATAGGTGGAAATTATGCAGCCACAATAAATATAGCAACAAGTCTTTCTCAAATATTACCAAATTCACAAAATACCAATTTTTCTATTTTTTTTGATGCAGGAAATGTTTGGGGTATAGATTATAGTTCATCATTAAGTGATGAAAGTAAAATTAGATCATCTGTAGGAATAGCTCTAGATTTTTTTACACCGATTGGTCCTCTAAATTTTTCTTTATCTGAACCAATCACTCAAGGTAAAAATGATATAACTGAATCTTTTAGATTTAATTTGGGTACCACTTTTTAATGAAAAAACTACTCTCATCAATTTTAGTTATTTTTTTGTTTTTTACAAATACAGTTTTTTCTGAACAAAAAATATCATTCATAGATATGGATAAAGTTATTTCAACGTCTAAATCAGGCTCTTCAATTTTAAAACAATTAACAGATCTTAATAAAAAAAATTTAAAATTTTTAAAAGATGAAGAAAAAAAATTCCAAGAAAAAGAAAAAAAATTAATTTCTCAAAAAAATATTATATCTGAAAATGATTTTAAAAATAAGGTTAATGAATTAAAATCTGAAATTAAAAACTACAATCAAAATAGAAATAAAATGTTAACTGACTTTAATAAATTAAAAATAGATAATACCAATAATCTCTTAAAATTGATTAATCCAATTTTAGTTAAATTTTCAAATGACAAAGAAATAGCTATTATTTTGCAAAAAAAGGATTTAGTTGTTGCTAAAACAGAATTAGACATTACAGATGAAATTATTAAAATTGTTAATTTAGAAATTAAAGAATTTAAGATTAAATAAATGCTAGATAAAAAACAAATTGCAAATTTGTTACCTCATAGAGAGCCAATGTTACTAATCGATGAGCTGCACGATATTGAAGAACTATCTTCAGCCACAGCCATTGTTTATGTTAAAAAAGATAGTTTTTTTGTTCAAGGTCATTTCCCTGATAATCCCGTTATGCCAGGTGTTTTAATAGTAGAAGCTTTTGGTCAGGCTGCCGCAGCATTAACGGCCCATGGTTTAGATAAAGAAACATATGATAATAAACTAGTTTTTTTAATGGGTATAGAAAAAGCAAGATTTAGAAATCCGGTAATACCTGATTGTAAATTAAAATTAAAAATTCAAGCAATCAGAACGCACGGTAGAGTGTGGAAGTACAAAGGCGATGCCTTTGTTGATGGAAAAAAAATGGCTGATGCTCAGTGGTCAGCTACTATTGTCGATAAGAAATAATTAGCAACAAATCTTGATAACACAGCGTAATTTGCTTTGGTAAAAAGCTTTTGATGATTAATCCTTTTTTTAAAAATAATGGTCCCTTTAAAATTTTAGATATCTTACAATTAATAAGTCTTGATGATCTTAAAATTGATAATGATCAACAAATTATTGATATCAAAGATTTATTTACATCAAAAAAAAATGATATTACTTTTTTTCATTCTAAAAAATATAAAGGTATTGCAAAAAATACTAAAGCTTCTTTTTGTATAACTACAGAAGTTTTAAAAGATGCATTACCAAAAAGCTGCACACCATTAGTAGTTGAGAATGTTTTGGTTTCAACTTCTTTAATTACATCAAAATTTTACCCTAGTTCAATTAATGATAACTTTGATTTTACAGTTAGAGATATAACTGAAACAAATTTTAAAGATAATGTGAAATATGGAAAAAATGTTTTAATTGGTAACAATGTTACCCTTGGATCTAATTGTTTAATTGGACATAACACTATTATTGAACAAAATGTTTCAATTGGAGACAACTGTTTAATAGGATCAAATGTTATTATAAGAAATACATTAATTAATAATAACGTTACAATTTTAGACAATTGTGTTATTGGCAAGCATGGATTTGGTTTTTTCCCTAATAATAAAAAAAATTTAAGATATCCCCATATTGGAATTGTGATTATAGGTAAAAATTCTGAAATTGGTTGTGGTTGCACTATTGATAGAGGATCTATGTCAAATACCGTGATTGGTAAAAATACATTTTTAGATAATCAAATTCATATTGCACACAATGTTAAAATAGGTGAAAATTCAATCATAGCAGGACAAGTAGGAATTGCTGGTAGTTCTATCATTGGTAACAACGTTCGAATTGGTGGGCAAGCTGGTATTTCTGGTCATTTAACCATTGGAAATAATGTAGAAATAGCTGGTGGTAGTGGTGTCATAAAAGATATCTCAGATAATTCGAAAGTAATGGGATATCCAGCAAAAAATATTAGAGATTTTTTAAAAGATAATAAATGATACATAAAACAGCAATTATTGATCCAAAAGCTAAAATTAGCACCAATGTTAGTATTGGAGCTTACACTATTATAGGCCCTAATGTTGAGCTAGGAAAAAATTCTGTAATACAATCACATGTAAGTATTGTTGGACATACCAAAATTGGAAATAATAATAAGATTTATTCATTTGCATCAATTGGAAATGATCCTCAAGATTTGAAATTTAATGATGAAGAAACGAAACTTGAAATAGGTGACAATAATAAAATTAGAGAATATGTAACTATTAACCCTGGTACTGCAGGCGGTGGTGGATTAACTAAAGTAGGAAATAACTGCTTATTTATGGTTTCTTCACATATAGCACACGATTGTTTGGTCGAAGATAATGTTATTTTAGCAAACAATGTTCCTTTAGGTGGACATGCACACATAGAAAGTAATGTCATAATTGGAGGTAATTCAGCTGTACAGCAGTTTACCAGAGTTGGAAGATCAGCAATGATAGGAGGAATGTGTGGTGTTGTAAGGGATGTCATACCGTATGGGATAGCCCATGGCAACCGAAGCGTTCTACAAGGATTAAATTTAATAGGCTTAAGAAGAAAAAATATTCCAAATAAACAAATTTTGAATTTAAGTGATGCGTATAAAGAAATTTTTAAGGATGAAAACTTAACTCAAAATTTGATCAATTTGAATCAAGATTTTAAAAAGAATGAGCTTGTATTAGAAATAGTGAATTTTTTAGAGAAAGATAAAAAAAGACCTATTTGCACGCCATATTCAAAATAAGATGATTGGACTATTTTTAGGAGATACTGATTTTTCAGAAGCTGTCCTTAAAAAAATAAAAAAATTAAATAAAAAATACTTTATTATTGATTTATCAAAAAATAATAAATTTAAAAAGGATACAAACTCTAATCGAATAAGCATTGGTAAGTTTGGAAAAATAATACGTTTAATTAAAGAAAAAAAATCAAAAAAAGTTTTATTTGCAGGCAAAATTGCAAAACCAAAATTTTCAACATTAAGATTAGACCTTAAAGGCGTCTATTATATGCCTAGCATCATAAGAGCAGCAAAATTTGGTGATGCAGCAATTATTAAAGCTATAATAAAAATTTTGGATAATGAAAATATAAATGTTATTAGTTCTATTTTTTTTAACTCAGAACTAACTGCTAAAAGTGGAAATTATAGCAAATTGAAACCCAATATTAGTGATAGTGATTCTATTAAAAAAGGAATTGCTTACTTTAATAAACTAAATAATTTAGATCACGTTCAAGCAGTCATTGTTAAAGACGGTACTATCTTAGCAACTGAAGATCGGTATGGGACAAAGAAAATGTTATCAAAGTTAAAGAAAAAATCAGAAGGAATATTAATTAAGCTACCTAAAAAAAAACAAGATTTAAGAATGGATTTACCCACTATTGGTCTTCAAACTTTAAAAGATTGTAAAAAATATGGATTAAAAGGAATAGTTTTAAAGTCTAAAAAAAATATATTCTTAGATAAAGCCAAGTGCATAAGTTTTGCTAATAAAAATAAGATCTTTATTAAAATTATATGAAAAAAATTTTTGTTTTAACAGGTGAGCCTTCTGGTGATAAATTGGCCTCAACAGTTATTTCTAAACTTAAGATAAATAATCCAGATATTGAATATTTATCAGTAGGGGGAACACATATTAAAAAATTAGGAATTCAATCTATTTTTGATCTAAAAGATATTACATACCTTGGTTTTACTAGCGTATTACTTAATATCCTTAAAATTAGAAAAAAAATTAATAAAACTGTTAATGAAATTATAAAATTTAATCCTGATATTTTATTTAGCGTTGATAGTCCTGATTTTACACTAAGAGTTGCAGAAAAGGTAAAAAATATCAATAACAACATTAAGACAATCCATTATGTCGCTCCTCAGGTTTGGGTTTGGAGAAAAAATAGAGTTAAAAAAATAAAAAATTTCATTGATCATATGCTTTTATTATTTAACTTTGAAAAAAAATATTTTGATGAGGAAAATATTAAAAATACTTTTGTTGGACATCCTTTAATTGAAAAAAAAGATAATGTAAAAACAACATTAGATAATTTAATTTCTAAAGATAAAAAAATTATATCTTTATTTCCAGGAAGTAGAAAATCAGAAGTAAATGTTCTTTTGCCAATTTTATTAAAATTTGTTAAATTGATGAACAAAAAAAATCTTGATTATTCGTTTGTTTTTCATGCAACAGATGAAAATAAAGAATTTATAATTGATAAGATTAAAAATACTAATTCAGATAATATAGATGTTATTTCAGATGAAAATATAAAAGATCAAGTTTTATCTAATTCAATTTTTGCAGTCTCTAAATCTGGAACAATTTCACTTCAAATCTCTAGTGCTAATATTCCCTCAATAATTATTTACAAATTAAGTTTTATAAATTTTATGATATTTAAATTATTAATTAATGTTAGATTTGCAAATATCATTAATATTATTAATGATAAAGAGGTAATTCCTGAATTATTACAAAAAGAATGCAATGCAGAAGAAATATTTAAAACTGTTACATATTTTCTCAAAAATCCAGAGTTAATTGAAAAGCAATTAATTGATTGTAAAAAAACTTTAGAGGGAATTAAGTCAAAATCTTCTTCATCAAGTGAAGCAGCTTTAATCTTAAATAATTATCTTATTTCCTAATCTTTTTTCTACCTCTTCTTTCCCTAGTGAAATTATTATATCATACAAACCAGGTCCAAATTTTGACCCCGTTAAAGCTACCCTCAACGGTTGACCTACACCCTTAAAATTAGTTTCATATTTTTTTATCAAATTATTAACTATGGGTTCAAGTGTTTCTTTATCCAATGTATTTATTGAAATCAGGTTTTGTTTAAACTCTTTAATGATATTTTTTGCTTTATCATCAATTAATTCTAAATCTTTATCTTCAAATTTCACATCATCAAAAATTATATACTTAGCATTATTAAATATATCCTCCAATGTCTTTGCTTTATTCTTAAGAAAGACTAATGAATGTTTAATCTTTCCTTCTTTTTCTGGTTTAATTTTCTTCTTATAATTTTCACAATACTTGACAAGATGATCATAAAGTTCATTTTCATCAATAGTTTTAATATAATATTCATTCATTGATAATATTCTGCTTATATCTAACTTTGACGGAGACTTACCAATTCCCTCTAAGTTAAAATGTTGAATACTTTCTTCTAGTGTAAATATTTCCTTATCTTGATAAGACCAACCTAATCTTAATAGGTAATTTCTTAAGGCATCTGGCATTATTCCTATTTTTGAATAATCATCTAGCGTTGATGCATTGTCTCTCTTAGATAGTTTTTTACCTTCAATAGTATGGATTAATGGAATATGTGCAAAATCAGGAAGATTCCAACCCATTGCTAAATATATTTGCATTTGTTTGAACGTATTGATTTTATGATCATCACCTCTAATTATATGAGTCATACTCATTTGGTGATCATCTACTGTTGCAGATAGATTATAAGTTGGAGTTTCATCATTTCTTAAAATAATGAAATCTTCTATTGTAATATTCTCTATTTCAACATCTCCTTGAACTAAGTCTTTTAGTATTGAGGAGCCTTCAATTTTACTTTTAAATCTTACAACAGGTTTAATATCCTTTGGAATATCATTTTCAATCAATTCTCTACATTTTCTATTGTAGGTATAAGGAAGTTTTTTTTGTCTGGCTCTTTTTTTTTGTTCTTCAATTTCTTCTGTTGAACAATAGCATTTATAAGCATATCCATTTTTAAGTAGTTCTTTAGCGGTATTTATATGATCATTTATTTTGGTAGATTGTATATATTCATCACCATCATGTTCAATGCCAATCCATTTTAAAGACTTGATAATTTGAATTTTGTGTTCATCTTTAGATCTTACCTTATCTGTATCTTCAATTCTTAAATGAAAGGTTCCTTTTTGATTTTTTGAATACAGCCAATTAAATAAAGCTGTTCTTACACCACCAATATGTAAAGCTCCAGTAGGTGAAGGAGCAAATCTTGTTGCTACTTTTGACATCGATAATTTTTAGACTATTTTCTTAGAAGTTTCTATATAAAGATACAAGAACTCCTTGAACTTTTACTCTATCTGGACCAAATATTTTGGTTTCATAGTTTCTATTAGCACTTTCAAGTGCTACAGTTTTTCCTTTTCTTCTAATTCTCTTCAACATTGCTTCATGTTCATCTATTAAAGCTACTACAATTTTACCATTATCTGCAGTATCAGATCTTTTTATGATAACTGTATCACCTTCATTAATACCAGCTTCAATCATTGAATCACCTTGAACTTTTAGACCAAAATATTGACCATTTTTTTCAAGGTTGCTTGGAAGCGGGATACGAGAAACTTCATTTTGTATTGCCTCTACTGGTGTTCCTGCAGCTATACTGCCTAGCACAGGTATTTCCATTTCATTTAAGTTAGTATTTTCTATATCTAGACCACCTCTGATAACACTAGGTGAAAAGCTATTGTAAATATCATTAGCAGAAGCTGTTTCAGGAAGTTTTATAACCTCTAAAGCTCTTGCTTTATGAGCTAACCTTCTAATAAAACCTCTTTCTTCTAAGGCACTTATTAATCTGTGAATTCCTGATTTAGACTTTAAATTTAAAGAATCTTTCATTTCCTCGTACGAAGGTGATACCCCTGAGGCTCTCAACTTTTTGTTGATGAATAAAAGCAGGTTTTTTTGTTTTTTAGTAAGCATAAGAACAAATAAAGTACAAAATATGTTCTACAAGTGTTCTTCTAATTCAGCAATAGCTAAAAAGCATTTAAAATAAGGCTTTATTTGACTAAAGAACTGAAAAAATTGAATTTTTATCTAAATTTTTTAAAAGTGATTCACCAATTAAAAAAGTTTTTATTTCTGTTTTGTTTTCTAAAGAAAGAAGTTCTTCTTTTGTTTTAATTCCACTTTCGGAAATTAAAGGAGAAGCGTGATCACTTAGCACATTATAGATATCATAAGTTGTATTAAGATCTGTTTTTAAAGTTTTAAGATTTCTATTATTTATTCCAATTAATGCTTCTTTGAAGTTAAGAGCTTTCTTGGCTTCTTCAGTTGTATGCACTTCAACAATTATTGACATATTAAATTTTAGAGCTTCTTCGTATAATTCATTAGCAAGGTCATCAGAGACACCAGCCAATATAATTAATATTGCATCTGCACCATAACTTTTTGCTAGAGGTACTTGAAATTTATCAATAAAAAAATCCTTACATAAAACAGGTAAGTTTATTTTTTTTTTCACTACGCTAATATCGCTTAGTTTACCCAAAAAGAAATCTTCTTCAGTAAGAATTGATAAGCATGTTGCTTTATTGTCATTGTAGATTTTTGCTATTTGTACAGGGCTATAGTTTTCCATTATAATACCAGCAGATGGGCTAGCTTTTTTTATTTCTGCAATTAAAGAAATTTTATTATTATCAATGTTGTTTTGAATTTTATCTTTAAAATTAATAAATGTTTTATTTTGATCTATTTGTTCATTTAAAGCATTTAATGAAATTGATTTTTTTAATAAATCAACTTTTTCAATTTTTTTTTTAATAATTTCTTCTAGTACATCTTTAGACATTTTGAATTTCCCTTAAGTCATTATATGTTTTTCCTGATAAAATATGTGTTCTTGCTTCATTATAAGCATCAATAAAGATTGTATATTTTTCTGAAACAATAAGGCCTGCTGCAGCATTTAAACAAACAGCTTTTGAAAAATCGTTATCCATACCTTTAAATATATCTAGCATTTTATTTGCATTAAATTTTGCATCGTCGCCAAGTAAATCTTTAAATTCATTTGCATTTATATTTAGTTTTATAGGGTCAATTAATATTTCAGAAATTTTGCCATTTTTTAATTGAACAACATTGGTTTTTGAATAGGGTGATATTTCATCTAGTCCATCTTCACTATTTACAATCCATGCAAATTTAATATTCAAATTATTTAAAGCACTAGCAAAAATTTTTAATAGTTTTTTATCAAAAACACCAACCACTTGTCTATCAACTAGGGCAGGGTTACTTAAAGGACCAATCATATTAAAGATTGTTCTTTTACCTATTTTTTTCCTAGTAGGTCCAACAAATTTCATTGCACTATGATAATTAGGAGCAAACATGAAACCAAAGTTATTTTTTTTAATTTGTTCCTCAATATCATTAGGATCTAAATCTATTTTTATGTTTAAAGCTTCCAAAACATCACCTGAACCACATTTAGATGAAACAGCCTTATTACCGTGTTTTGCCACTTTAATGCCCATACTAGATAGAAGTAGCGCTGATGCCGTTGAGATATTCAGTGTATTCATACCATCTCCACCTGTTCCACAGGTATCAATACAATCATTAACATTAACTCTTTTAGATTTATCTCTTAGCACGTAAACTCCTCCAGCAATTTCATCTGAGGTCTCACCTTTAGCTGAAAGTAGAGTTAAAAAATCAAATATTTCATCATCTGATGCTTTACCGTTCATTAGTATTTCAAAAGCACTTTTGCTTTCATCAAATGATAAGTCTTGATTATTTCTTAATTTATCTATGTAAATTTTCATGCACTTTTGTAGTTAATAAAATTTTTTAATATTTTAATTCCAATTGTAGTTTTTATACTTTCAGGGTGAAATTGAACACCATGGATATTATATTCTTTATGCATTATGCCCATGATAATTCCATCCTTTGTTTCTGCAGTAATTTCAAGTTGATCAGATAACGTTTTTTTATCAACTATAAGACTATGATATCTTGTAGCTTGAAATTCAGAAGGAAGATTTTTAAGTATACCTATTTTTTTCGATTTTATAACGCTAGTTTTTCCATGCATTAACTTATTTGCTTGAATAATATTTGAACCAAAAACTTGGCCAATAATTTGATGACCTAAACACACACCAAGAATTGGTATTTTTTTATAAAGTGTTTTTACTATTTTAATACAATTCCCTGATTGATTTGGATTACCAGGCCCTGGTGATATAATAATTTTGTCATATTTACTTTTTATTATTTGTTGATGAGTGATTTTATCATTTCTAACTACATCAACTGTAACACCTAGTGATGACACATAGTGATATAAGTTGAATGTAAAACTATCATAGTTATCTATTAATATAATTTTCATTATTTTAACGCATTCATTAAAGCTTTTGCTTTATTAACAGTTTCTTCGTATTCTTTAATTGGATTACTGTCAGCTACTATCCCTGCACCAGCTTGAACATAAAATTTGTTATTTTTTGCAACAGCAGTTCTTAAGGCAATACACGTGTCAAACTCACCATTTGCAGAAAAATAACCTATGCCACCTGCGTAGATTTTTCTTTTAGTGGTTTCTAGCTCATCAATAATTTCCATGGCTCTAATTTTAGGTGCACCAGAAACAGTTCCAGCGGGAAATCCTGCAAGCAATGATTTAAATTTTGAAAATTTAGTGTTGTAAACACCCATTACATTAGAAACGATATGCATTACATGAGAATATTTTTCTATCATAAAACTTTCTGTAACTTTAACTGTTCCTATTTTAGAAACTTTACCAGCATCATTTCTTCCTAAATCAAGTAGCATTAAATGCTCAGAAAGTTCTTTTTTATCTTTAAGTAAATCTTTTGCATAAAAATTATCTTCTTTTAAATTTTTACCTCTAGGTCTAGTTCCTGCAATTGGTCTAACAGTAATCATGTTATCTCTTAGTCGAACTAAAATTTCTGGACTAGCCCCTACAATTTGAAAATCATCAAAATTAAAAAAATACATAAATGGAGAAGGGTTAGTAATTCTGAGTTTTTTATAAATTTCCAATGGTTTTTTAGACAATTTAGCTTCAAACCTTTGACTTAAGACAACTTGAAAAATGTCTCCAATTTTTATGTATTTTTTTGCTTTATCCACCATCTTTAAAAACTTATTTTTAGTGGTATTGGATTTAATTTTGATATTGGTGATAACAGTTTTGTTAAAATCTTTTTTTTGTAAAGAGGCTTGAATTAATAAATCACTAATTTGGCTTTCAATTTCAAGGTATCTTTTTTTATAATTTGTAATTTTTTCATCCTTAAAGATATTAACAATATAAAATATCTTCTTTTTTAAGTTATCATGAATAACTAACACTCTTGGTCTTAAAAGCCTGACATCCGGTAGTTTTAAATCATCCTTACATTTGTTTGGAATTTTTTCTATATATCTAATTGAATCATAAGAAAAATAACCAGAAATTAGTGAACTAATAGGAGGCAGTCCTGAAGGTATTTTAAATTTAAATTCTTCAATTATTTTTTCAATAATTTTGTCAGGATTTCCTATAATCTTTTTTTTTGTTTTGTTTGTAATTAAATATGAATTGTTATCATTGAATTCCCAAATTTTATCAGGTTTTTTACCAAAAATAGTATATCGACCTCTTATTTTTCCTTTTTCTACAGATTCAAAAACAAAACTATTTTTTTCTAGAAGAAAATTATCAATTAGATGTAAGACTTCGTCATCATTCCTTATTTTTCTAGTTGTGTATAAGATTTGATTTTTGTTTCTTTTATGCTGAAACTTAAAATCATTAAAGTTTCGATTTAACATTATTTAAAATAATTTTTAACTCGCTCAAGTGTTTTTTCATTCACAACAACTTGGTATCTGCTATTTAAAAATAAATCATATGATTTTAAGATATTATTTTTGCTTTGAGCACCCTCTTCAGAAGATATTTTTTCAAAATTAGTAGAATTTTTGTTAATGTTATTTTCTTCATATTGAACAGTTTTTGCAATGAACACATCGTTTTCTTTATTTGCAATCAATGTAAATGAATTTATTGGAAGAGAGTAGAGTACTTGAATTGAATTTGCCTCAAATTTTTTAGTATCCTTTATAGAATCTAGTTTAATTTCTTTTATATTATTTTTACCAAGTTCATCAAATGATGCTTGATTGAATGTTTTTTTATTAATATTTTCTAAGATATTTTTATTAAATTCATATTTTTCTTTTTGAAATAGAAGGTTTGTAATTTGCTCTTTAAATATAGGATTTTCAAGATCAGGTA
>Ga0222670_1000416_pt1 | contig 18299 bp, 19 predicted proteins | sample AntAcemetagen732_FD_181148 | JGI IMG/M metagenome (GOLD analysis project Ga0222670, IMG submission 181148) | Saline water microbial communities from Ace Lake, Antarctica - #732 | ecosystem: Environmental > Aquatic > Non-marine Saline and Alkaline > Saline | place: Antarctica: Ace Lake... | reverse complement strand
GTGTTCACGCTGAACAAGTCCTCAAAGATATCAATTGAATATCCGTGCTGCTGCAAATATTGTTGAATTCCTTCAAAGAACGGGTTTACGTGCTTCCGTATCAGGTCGTTGATTGTCTCCTCGCTATGCGGCTCGTCAAAGGAAGCCTTGATAGAAATATCGCCACTTTCGTCAATTTCGCATTGAGCATGTATAGCCTCCACGTAGACAACCATAGACTTGGGTTTGGGCAACACATTCTTGGTGAAGTTCATAATCTTGGCCTTAGAGAGAAAGGGAATCTTCTTCCCCGAAATAGTTCTCTTGTCCGCATAGAGCCGTACGAGCTTCTCCTGCTTGAGTCCAGGATTGTATTTGATGTAAGGGTAATCCTTTGTGGCGGTTACCACCTTGAACAGGACCTGAATGGGAATTTTTGTAATGTACTTTTGACGAACAATTGCATGTATGGTCTGGATACCTTGTGTTGTTGGCTTATAAGTAGCAGACGCAGTCTTATATAAGTCATAGTACACATCCACTTGTTCAAACAGCGCCTCGTTGTACTTTTTCTTTGACTCTGCGATAAGTTGGTACTTCTTGTCCTCCAACGTATCCAACGACCGAATGTCCTTGGTATACAACAAGGGATAGTAAATTTCCATAATGATAGGTCTGTCTGCATACACCAAGACATCTGATGCAATGCACATGTAAATATTTTTTTCCACAATAGAACCACTATTCAGCATCGTATTGTTATTGAGGGTACTAATATGATTTCGCAGCAAGCGTTCAATAGTTGCGTCGTAACTCGGGAGCTCAAACGGGTTGCACACAAAAGGGTATTCGCCGTCTTGGAGGAAATACTTCTGACCAATCGGTTTGTTCACCCAAAAGGTCGCGCCGTCTAATTTCAAGTCCAGCAGGTCGTTGTATGAATAGGTGTCTGTGCCTTCTACACGCGCATTGTCAGGCAACGTGAATTCAAATAGCGCGCCATCCGCCGCGCGGACTATGTTGGCAAGGAAGTTGCTTAGTCGGTGCTTTGTGAGCTGCATCTTGTTGTTTTGTGTCAACACGCGATACAAAAAACTGGCGCTGAGTTTCATCTCCTGCATGCAAAACATGTACATTTCGTCATTGGCAAACGCATCGTTATGGACATGCGCAATTTTGGATTTAATCACTCCGATAGTGTCGTCTTCGTGCAAGTATTGCTTTGAAAATGACACAGGGATATTCAAATTCTTAATATTGGCCAGTTCTTCTTTGTTGAAAATTCCGGCAAACGCCTCGTTGAGGGGCTCTGTGACAAATAATTTGTCCAAATCGCCATCGTATGGTCCGTAGAAGACACAAATATTTTTTATCGTGCTGACCGAGGTCAGGTGGTTTACTTTGTATTTATTCATGTATATTCCATATATAATAAGTTTTAATATATATTGTATTACACCCTTGGTAATTTAAAACGCCGTTTTTTAAAATACATATTAAAAACAACCGAGTTTTCTATTCATTATCATATGTGATTATGATAATGGATTTTGGGACAAATAATATCAACGAACTTTATTTAACCAAAAATTGTTCCAACATATGAATCGCATTTAGATTCATAGACAAACTAGACCAATCCACTTTATCCAAGTTTTTTTCTAGAATATGAATCGCATTTAGATTCATAGACAAACTAGACCAATCCACTTTATCCATGTTTTGTTCTAGAATAGAAATCGCTTTTGGATTGTAAGACAAAGGTTCCCAATCCACTTTATCCAAGTTTTTTTCTAAAAGATGAATCGCAGATGGATTTTCAGACAACTCTTTCCAACACACTTTATCCAAGTTTTGTTCCAAAATAGGAATCGCATTTGGATTTCTAGACAACTTTTTCCAACACACTTTATCCAAGTTTTGTTCTAAAAGATGAATCGCAGATGGATTAGAAGACAAGTAAGTCCAATCCACTTTATTCATTTTTCGTTCCAAAATAGGAATCGCATTTGGATTTTGAGACAATTTCCACCAACTCACTTCATCCAAGTTTTTCTCCAAAATAGAAAAAGCATTTGGGTTTTGAGACAAACTAAACCAATTAACTTTATCCAGATTTTTTTCTAATATATGAATCGCATTTGGATTAGAAGACAAATTATCCCAACACACTTTATCCAAGTTTTGTTCCAATATATGAATCGCATTTGGATTTTGAGACAAATGAACCCACATCACTTTATCCAAGTTTTGTTCCAATATATGAATCGCATTTTCATTAATAGACACACCCCTCCAAAACACTTTATCAATGTAGCGGGGATTCAAAACAACATCTAATTGCGAATTGGGCTCTATTAGAACACTATTATAATCATCAATAGAACACATTTTATATGATATGGTAATGGTTATTTATTTATATACTTTTACGAATAAATATATTAAAACCCGGCGTTTTAAATTACCAAGGGTTTAAAGGTCATAATATGGATTGTCATTGATTGTCATACCACAATACTCGCGGGGGGTGCTTTTGTAGTCAACTGGGAGGTGTATCTTTGCGTCTTTCGCATTTTCCAGAAGAAACTTGAAGTTGTTCCAGAACTCGGACTTGTGTCCGATGGTCTCTGTCATAGTGTGCGCCAACTCGTGGATTGCCACAAAGGTCAGCGTGTCTAAATCAATCAATTTACTGACTTCTTTCTTCTTTCTGTTCAAGCAAAAGGCGATTTTCTCTCCCTTGTTTTCGCTATATGCAGTCAATTCGCTCGTTGGCAAGGTTTCCACTACTTTCTTAGGATTGAAATTCTTCGTCATGCGCTGGACACGCGCGTCATCGGGATATTTGTTTTTGCAGTAATACACAAGCATTTTACAATTTCGCGTGACTTCTGCCAGCAAATCGGCAGCCTTTTCCATTTCCACCCGTTCACGAACACAATACCTATTCCCGTCCTTGGAAGATATAATACACTTCAATTGAAAAGCGTCAGCGTCGTAATATACTTTCAAGAAGACAATTATTATAATAGGTAATGCCACATACGCTAAAGCAGTTGAATTTATACTCATTGCACTATATATATTACTGCCGATTAAAACTGAGAAGGCGAATGAAAATGTTAATAATATCCAGATAATAATCCAAAGATGCAGTCACAAAATCACCAAGGTAGTCTTTTTGGAGAATGCGATTCGTGTCGTAAAGAATGTACATGGAAAACAAAAATAATCCTATGCCTGTGAGAGATTGCGAAAACGTGGAATAGCCCCTCAAAAATATCGACACAAACATGGCGACAATCAACAGGAGCAGCGAAATCAGCAAGACAACCCCTGTTCGGAAGCCTAATGCGATACCAGATGCTAGTAGGAATGCGCCTACCATGAAAAATGTGGCAAAAATGCCCAGCGTACCCAATACAGCCACCTTGACCGCAGTTGGGTTTGTCATGACCATAAGGTCAGAAAACAGAAATCCAGTCAACGCAGAAAAGGCGGTAAATAGGCCAAACTTGAAGTAAATGCTCATTGGCACCATGGCCATGACGACGATTATCCCCAGCGAAAGCAGCATCACGACCCATTTATTTGGAACTCGGCGACCCACATCGTTCTTTCTCTCGTAGTGCGTCATAATGTAGTAAGTCAGGGAGAGCTGGGCAACGAGAGTTGCAAATATCTTGACCAGAAACGTCTTTTTGTCGATAATCAGTTGCGCGATGCTCACATTGCTCCCTCTGCCGCCTTTCATGCTTTCCACGGCTCCTCCGCAGAGCGTATCATAAAGATTGCTTGTTGCATAAGGCATTCTATAATAATCATATACAATAAAAGTAGCGTATAACGTAACACATATACGGGTTTAAAAATGAATCAGTCTTACCATTATGGTGTCATTTATAACTATTAATAAACTAACCATGCTACAAGAAGACGTTGTCAGGACACAGAAAAAAATCGGTCAGATACTGGATAACATAGAACCATATGTTTTACTAAATGAAGACCGCGTTCGTTCCATAGAGGAAAGCATGGAAAAGATATACGCGATTGCAATGGTTAAAAGGCAAACACAAGTACCCATTAAAAAGAAATCCGTCAAGGGAAAGGTACTGCCAATGCCAATGCATGTCGCATGTAGCCCGCCCGATGTTTGTGATATGGTATAATCAAACAATCATACTTTCATAAAATAAAAATAGTACTCGTTGGGGTATTATTTTTATTGTGATTTACATGTGGTTGCTATGTAGTCACTTACTTACTTACTTACTGAGAACTTCCAGCACCAATCTCAAGGGGTGGACGCATAAAATCAGGCTCAATAGTGGAGTTGTTCCAAGGACCAACGTACAACTGAGGGTTGGCTGGCTCGGAACGAATTTGCTGGTTGGCGTTGCGCAGAGATTGCCCAATCGTGTCAATACCAATGTGGTATCCGGCCTTAAGGAGGTTGACGTTGGCAAGCTCGCCTTGTCCAGAAGGGTTCAACTGGGCCCATTGGCTGTTGCCGCCAGACTTGGGCAAAAGCTCTTGGGGATTTTGAATATTGGCCGTGCTGCAAGAAGAGGGTGCAGTGGGCATGCTAGTTTGTACTCCGTTGGCGCTAGAATAAACCTCGTTTTGACCCATGGGCTGTGCGGGCTGGACGCCTAGTTGGTTTACTTGTTGCATAGTACCGGAAGGAAGTTTGTTAGCATATGCCGAATTTATTTCACCAGACATCTTCTCATATCCACCGGTTCCCTTATTGGTCAAGTAACTAATCAAATAAAATGCGCCGAAGAGAATCAAAAATAGCATTATGATTGACCCCATAGCTTTTCCCTTAAACACGTTCTGTAGAGATGCCATCTGTATATATAAAACTAATGATAAAATAATTTTACATAAACATTCATTTATTCAAGTTCCCTTAATCCCACTTAGTGTGTTTGCTCGTTGTTCCCCTAAATTACAATTCCTCTAATTCTGCATCTATTAAATTATGCGAAGACTCGTCGCTCGTATCGGACATATCTTCAAGCATGTGTCCTTTCTTGATATTTTTGGCGCTTAAATACTCTGCGGTGACTTCTCTCTTCACCTCCTTTGCCTTATCTCTTGCTACTTGAAATAATTTGTAATAATGGTTGTTTGGGGGATTCAATGATAAACTAGACTCTTCAGTCGGCTCAAAATTTTCCATAGACACATCTTCCAGATCATCTCCTATTCTGGCAGATGTTTCGGTTTCAATGGAGAGAACTTGACTATTCATATCATCAAGAATAGAGTTAACTAGGGTGTCGTTTTTCGCCGCGTCGATAGATTTTACAGCTAAATCTTTTGCATTCATTGGGCGCCAGTGTGATTCTAAATTAGTTTCGTCTAAAGGAATAGTGATTATATTTATTTCCTCTCTATTTTTTGGGTCCGCGTCTGGGTCCGCGTCCGCGTCCGCAATGCCCCCGAGCGATTGCTCATTAATATCTTCTACATCGGTAAGCGTTGTGGCATCTCCAAACGTGAGTTTTTCTATAGAATCATCGTCATCGTCATCGTCATCGTCATCGTCATCGTCATCAGCATCAGCATCAGCATCAGCATCAGCATCAGCATCGTCATCGTCATCGTCAGCCCCAACCTCAACCCCAACCTCAACCTCAACCCCAACCACCTCGTCCTTACATATATCGTCGCTAGTATTCGTCGCCACCTGCTGAGCGATAGAAAAAGACAATGCCTTTGTATTATTCGTAATAGGGTTGGTTAATTCATCGCTTTCAGCCGAGCGCACATTACTACCTTCTTCCTCTGCTATTTCTACACCGACCGATGAAATCATCTGTTGCCCTAAAGTTGGACCACTTGACGCACTATCTGTCCTAGCTGTTAACGGCTTAATCAAACAATTATCAAAAATGTCCCTATCCAATATCATAATCTGTTTCATTTCCAATTCCAACTGAAAGCTCCGTGTGGTAAATTTAATGCCACTTATCTCTAAAATAGTTAATATTTCCGTGTCACTTGACACATCACTGATAGAGAGCTTTGTTTCGGATTGATTATATACACGTAATACCGGTTCCTTTGTCATAGAATGAATCTTAACATTTGACCTCACCAAATATCCAGAGGTCTTGTTCAGTTTCACCAAAGAATTAAATGCGTTTTCTATCTCACTCATTTCTAACGGCGTTTGGAACCAGTCAGATGAATTTTGGTATATCAAATCAGCACACTTGCTTTCCAAATCTAACAACCATTGTATAAATTCCATGTTTTCGTCTTTGCTAAAAATCAGGTCGCTATATATCTTCTTGGCCGATGTAACAAACCCTTGGCGCGTCTGGCATTTGGGCGTTTGTATGTAGAGCGATGAATTGCTGTTTGTTATTTTAGTAAAGTAAGACCCGCCATACAACGATCTAGGTTCGTTGAGGCGTATTCCCGAGAAATTAAAGTGTTTGTCTGGAATGATAATCATTTTGTCCATTAATCGTTTATTAGATTTTAATGCTGTTGATAACACGCAAAAATACGATATTGTTTTTGTGATACATCTATATGAAAGAAAACTCATTGTTTCGTCAATGTTTAGAAATATTAAATCGCGATGATGTAAAAAACGACCTAAAACTTTTAGTGAATCCTATTACTGAATATATCATGTTTGAGCTGCGTCCATACGCATATATGATTCTATTGATACTTTTGACAATTATGATAGTTTCCATTGCTAACCTACTTTTATTAATCTATTATTTCAGAAGAGACACAATAAAAAATATAAGTTAATTATATAATGCCTAAGAGAAATCAACGACGTCGCACACACAAAATGCGCGGTGGGTATAGGTCAAACATGGGATTTACTGAAAATTCAGCCACGTTTTCCCAGTCACCTAATGGCGAAGGCGCCAATAGCTGGGTGGAAGGTAAGTATGGAAACACAAACCAACAATACAACGATGTATTTGCGGCAGGGTCACAGACTTTAGGTAACACGTTTACCAAGCTGCCTCTTGACCAAACACCCACGCCAGAATCGTTAAAGTTGATCCAAAGCGCAGGAGGAAAACGCCGACGCCGCGCCGGTATGGGGTTCGCCTCTGCCGCGGCCACTGCAGCGGTCCCGTTGAGTCTTTTGTACTTGCAAAATAAGTATGGAAAACGTACTCGCCGCAAGAGATTTACGTTTAGAAAGAAGCGTGGAGGAAAACACAACTCTCGCAAGGGAAGGGGTGGAACTTTAGCTGGAGTATTGAGCACTGCAATAGTCCCATTTGGACTCCTTGGTCTTCAGAACCGGTATGGCAAGCGATCCAAGACTGCAAAACGCCGCAAATATAGACGTTGAGCTGGCATAGTTTAAGTTGTAGGTAGGTAGGTAGGTAGGTATATTTATCCATCCATCTCTCCACACATTCACCTCTCCACACATTCACCTCTCCACACATTCACCTCTCCACCTATATCTCCATCTGCCAAATAAATAATAATATACGTTATTATTTATAATACTATATTATACTATTATAAATTAACGATGAGTTTTGAATCACAAATCAAAGAATGGGTGAGGTTGGACAACGAATTGCGCATTTATAACGAGAAAATCAGACAGATTAGAGAAAAAAAGTCACAAATAGTGGAATCTCTTAAGGAAACCAACACATTTAGTGAGCAACTCAACAATAAGACTATCAATATTAGTGACGGAAAATTAAAATTTTCCAACACCAAGGTGACCTCTCCTATAACATTTAAGTATATTGATGCGACGCTGAAGAAGATTATTCGTAACGAAGAACAGGTTGGAAAAATTATACAATACCTCAAGGAAAATAGGGAATTTAAGTTAGTTCCTGAAATTAAACGCTTCTCATAATATATATGGACATTGAAAGCATACACAATAACAATAAAACAAGCGTGTTTACACCAGACGAGTATATATTTTGCAAAAACTCCAACGGCGATATTACAAGCTGTGGATTCCAAATAGAATCGCCTATGCTTGCGCATGAAACTACCCGATTCGCTCACAACGCGGTTCCTCTGGGTATTTTTTATGCACCCACCGATTCCCGAGAACGATACCAATCCCGTTACGAAGAAGAGGAACATGAAGATGAAATTGATGACGACCTATACGAAAGACTGATGGATATGGCAAATCAGACAGCGTCTCATAAAAAACGTGCTCTGACAAAAAAACTTCGTGTTGTAGGAAGTACCAAAAAAACGCCCCAAAGAAACACAAGGAATAAGCGTAGTAAAGAATGAACATAAAGCATTGCATGTATGTAGCGACAGAACGTACAATACAATATAATACAATATAATACAATACAATGCTTATTGTGCATATGCATACAAATACATCATGTATGCATATGAAATGAATCAATTAATATCTGCTCCATCGCGTGTTGTTGAACGGCGACACCAAAAGCTCGTCCAAACGGCTCTTCAGATAATCCACTTCTTCGTCCTTCTTGATATCTTTTTGGGTAATTGGGTAAGGAGGCGTATTTTCCATAAGATACTGCTCGTTCGATCCAATGTTAGGCTTCTTCCCGTAACAATTCACACCAAACTGGAGGTTTGGGTTGGCCATGTAGCCTCCGTTTATTCCAGGGCGTCCGCAGTCATGTTCATGACCAGCAATAGTCTGGAGCTGATTATACGTTTTATCTTGTGTAGGATAAAGAGCCATTTGGTCCTCGCTCCAGCCATAATTACACCATTCCGCTCCGTTCTCGTAAGCAGATTCTATCTCACTATATTTAGCCAGTCTGGACCCATACGCCTTGCAAAGACTCTTCGCCTTTTCGTACCCAAAGTATTGCCCCGGAATATTAAACACTTGGTCGCCTGACATGTCTTGTGAATGGCCTGAAGGAACCGGTTCGGGAATGTGTGTAGGTGGTGGAGACTGAGACGGAGACTGAGACAAAGATGTATCAGGTAGCGTCTTATGATCAATCACTATGTCAAACTCCTTGGTCGTTCCGTCGGTGGTCACGTTTGTATGAAATGAGGTTCTAAATAGATACCGAAGACCTCCGCTAACAATAAGAATAATAATGACAACAATTATTAACGTATAAAATAAGTTGTTTGTCTTTTCGTCGTCACTTATTTGCATACTATATGAATTATCGCTTCGCGTGCCTAAACTTGACGCCACAAAACTAGCCAAAACAAGAAAGACAAAAATAAGGATGAGCGTTGTTCCTCCATAAAGAAGGTTGTCCATAACATCCTTCCAGTCAATATTGCTCATAAAATTGCCGGAATCATCATCCTTTGTGGTAGTCAACGTCGGCGAATCCGCTGGTTTTTTTGTATCGGGGGTCTTGGCGGGGTCACTGACAAGGGGTGTCTTACCGGAGTCGCTTTCAGCCGTCTTGGTGATTGTCACCGATTCAGTAGTATCTGCGTTTTGGGTGTTATTTGTAGCCATTAATATATATAAACAAATTAAAACTAGTCAGCATGTTTTTTTCTGTAAAAAAGACAATACGCCTTTGGATTCGTCATGGTACGTTCCAAATCAGTTATTTCTAAAACATGAGTGTCATTGAATAAATACCATTTTCCGTTCGCATTTTTTACTGCTGCAGTGTAGTGACCGCCATGGGTTCCGCCACTATGGAATGCAACGCCGTACAATGAGTATACATATTCGCATTTCTTGTATCCAACTACATACTCAGTCAAATCTAGATTGTCTAAAGGAAATGTTACCATCTTTTGATTCTTGCGTCCACGACCATCAAATCGTTTCAAATCAATGCACAAGATAGACGGAAGGCTCCAGTACTTGATTTTCTTTACCACATTCTCGCGTTTGGACGTTTTCTCGTTAAACCACGCGTTGTCGCCAGTTAGCTGTTCACCTTGGACGTACTCATTGAAACAATCTATGAGCGTTGGTTCTTTGATAGTATCCGGAATTGGCAAATCAATCATAAAAAACGGCTCAGGGGTACGGCTCAACAAGGCGTTGTTTTCTGCGGATTCAATATATGAAACGTGGACCCCGTAAAATATGTTCCATATTTCGGAATAGTCGTCCTTGTACATTTTTTGAATCATGGTATAACATTCGCGAGCAAGTTTATCGGTGTCGCATTCTTCTTTACCTGTTATTTTCATGGAAACTTCACGTTTTAATGACATGTGGAAACAATCCATGACAAAGTGCAGAAATTCGGGGAGGTCGTTCTGATGAAATCCAATGAACTGCGGGTTCTTCTTGACCGCCGACAACTTTTGAATTGTTTGCACAAATTTGCCTGGCGAAATAGTGCAATTCTCCGTCCACATTAATTTTCGTAGATTGTCCCACTCTATAAGAAGAGCCGAGTCGTAGTTGTTGTTTAATCTCTTTTTGTATTGGTCAGCGTTAAATATATTATTTAATTCGTATGTGTGGGATAAAATCTGCATGCAACTATTAATGAAACATGTATTCCCTAGGTTGGTGAGACCAGTGAGCCCCTTATCCTTGTAATCAGCAAACTGCATATAATGTATGGTGGAATGTATTTAAACATATTTTAATATTGTTATTATATAGTATGAATAGAAATAATAGACCATTGTATCCTATGCAACACGCAACTTCACCTGAAGTGTTCACAGATAGAATCAATATCTTGTACAGGTCCTGCGAAACCATACGAAGGAATATAAATGTCATACAGCGTCGGGTTATTAACACAACTCCTTCTACTAGTGGGCATTATCCTTACCGATATTTGGAGTCCATGCGAGATACAATATATTATCAATCTCAGCTGTATCAATCAAATCTTGAACACATTGAGTACATGTATCATATGCTAGAGACGAACATCTACCCCCGAGAACAACAAATGTCGGGGAACTATCTATATGTCAATGGTGTTTATTATAGTATTGATAACATTCAACCTTATACAAATGCAGCCTCTGTGAATAATGCTTCCAGTGGAAACCAACCAAATCCTTCAACCACGCATTCAACCGCAAACATACCCAGCCCCAGCCCCCCCCCCCCCCCCCCCCCCCCCCCCCCCCCCCCCCACCCCCCCCCCCCCCCCCCCCCCCCCCAACACCCCTCCCCCTCCTCATCCTCATCCTCCTCATCCTCCTCATCCTCCTCATCCATCAACATTGTCTTCTGTGAGAGACATGGCATCAGGTGGCAGAAGACAAGTTGCCCCACGTGGCCAAACGAGTACATCACATAGACCATTGCAAATGCAATCGCGTTTTTTGCATGATAGGGTGTATCATGATAGAGTGTATAGAGACCATAGAAACACAAGTCTTAATCCTCCTAATGCACGCCAGAACATTCCGTACTCTCCAAGCATAACCAATGCAACAACCACAACAACCACAGGGTCCCCACATATATTTGGGCAACCATCTATGTTTAACTTCCAATTTCCATCGATGAATTCAATCCAGAATAGATTATTCAATAGCACTCCTTCTATATTTGATAATGTTGCAACCAACCTCTTGCAAAATTTAACTAACGTACCCGTGGTTCCTTCACATTTACAAATAAACCGAGCAACACGCACGATTACCCTGCAAGAAACGGACCTAGCTAATATACAACGTTGTCCCATTTCGCTAGAACCATTTGAAGTAGGTGCCCAAGTGATACAAATTCTCCATTGTGGACACATGTTTCACAGAGAGCCATTTAATACATGGTTTCAGTCTAATGTTAGGTGTCCTATATGTAGATATGACATACGCGAATACAATCAAGCATTATCCGCATCAGCGTCCGCATCCGCATCCGCCTCCGCCTCCGCATCCGCCTCTGTAGATGAAAATGAAATGGATATAGAGCCCTACGAAAACAATGTCCCAGTTGTCCCTAATCATGTAGCTCACAATGTTGAGGAATCTGAGGTTACCCCCAATACAGCACCCGTACCAAACCCTGTGACAGATGATAGCACCACATCAAGAAATGCAACCAGCCAACTTGCGCCAGAGCTGGACATTGCAGGCGATGTAGGGGCGCTTATAAATTTAATTACTGAAATGTCAATGTATGAATCGCAAACACCAACACAAACACAAACACAAACACAAACACCAACACAAACACCAACACAAACACCCGCGAATTCAACCAGACAATCTAACCCATTGAATGACCCCACCCATGGTGCCAGAGTGAATACTGGTAGCTGGGCTGGATGGGGGACACTAAATGAACTAGTTTCCCCTTATACAGCAGACCAAATTATGCGAAATTTTATTACCGGTAATATAAATAACCCGTCGTTTGATGCATCTAGCAACGAGTTTACATTTGATACGTTTCTTCCACTATTCCAACAATCCAACACCAATGCTAATACCCGCAGAGCGAATAATCGCGAACACAATGAAAATAATGAATAAGTATATGTAATATAACAATGAAATCACTCTTGGGTTAATGGTGATTTCATTGTTTGGGAGAGGGGGTTCACGCAACATTCATATAAGGCTCTGATTCAAATAGACAATCTGTGCTATACTTATATACGTGATACAAAAAGGTTATCAGTAACATGAAAATATGCGACAATTCATGAATGATGCCCGATTGATTGGGGTAATATCCAAATTCTGTGTCCTCGACATCATCCTCATCGTCGCGAAGACAAGAAGTTATATTATTACTGGTTTCATTGGTAATTGCGCATGACTTTGTTCTGGTTTTTGTACGCCTTCTCGGGGTAGGGTTCTTTTCAACCACAACTACCGCATCAGGTTCAGGTTCAGGCTCAGGCTCAGGCTCAGGCTCCGAGGTAAACTCGGTAACTGCGTCTGGGACTGGGACGGAGAATGTGTCTGGTTCAGCATCCGCGTTCAACTCTTCGTCTATCTTAAGTAGGTGTTTTTTTGACGTTTGGTGTCGAGCGAAATTGCGTATATTGCAGGTATAATAACCACAAATGCTACATCCCATTATAGAATCTAATATTTTGGTATCATTACCCATTAAGTATTGTTGACATATAAACTTTAACCTTTTTACGTATAGATTTATATATTCTGGACATATAATGGAATTAGATACGTTGTTCTACTTACACCTTTGTACATTTACACCCTTGAAGATTTACATCCGCACAGCGGATTCAAACTTCAAGTAAGATACCAGTAACGATTTGAAACCAAGCACCCCCCTAGGGGTGCGGTTTTAAATCTTCGCTGGTATAAATCTTCAAGGGTGTAAATGTGCAAATGTGTAAAAAAAGATGTGAATGAATTTGCTGAACGATTTGAATTTATCTCTGACTGACGGCGGATTTAGACTGAATGATGATAAGCGCAAATAAAGGGTATCTCTCTTTTAAGGTTAAATTGTAATATTATTGTGTCCGTTAGTTCAATGAAAAACAAAAATATTGAAGCAGACATGAAAAATAGCGCTATACGTAACCTCAGCACAACTATATTACAATTTGTAAAAGAGAGAATCCCCGAATACTGGATAGGCCAGTACTATCAACTCTTGCACAACATCATCATCGTGTGTGGCGCATTTGTCATTCTCTTCAACACGAACATCTACCATCTGGCAGTATTGCTTGTTATTGTGTCCCTCGATGCATTCGCCAATGTCGTGTGTCACGATTGTCCCCTGACAAATTTAGAAAAACGTTATTTGAAATCGTCCCTCTCACACGACCGCAGAAAGTTTTTCAAGACGTCGAACATTATGTATAAGTGCAATCATATATACGAGTCACAGGTTGAACTTATAGTAAATATGTGGACATTGGTTGCGTGCAAAATCGTGATTCTTCTGGCATTGCGGACTATCAGCCCAGACTATCTATCCTTTTTGATTCGACAACCATAGAGAGAACCCGCCAGAATCATACGATGCCTACTCTTTGGCATGGCATGTTCCCGCATGTTGCAGATCCTCTTCGGGTTCTGTATTGCTCACCAGAGAATCTGCTTCATGGTTACATTCTCTCTCTCTCTCTCTCTTTCTCTCTCTCTTTCTCTCTCTCCTTCTGACCTTGCGACCGCAGCGGGACTCTTGTAGAATAACAACAGGTACGAGTTTGAAATAGATATAATCACACTAATGAGTGCAATCGTAAACATTCCGGCCGTATCCATAATTAATCTATATACTGGTGTTTCGTACATTTTTTTCAACCACATAACTAGTATCGTACACACAATGATGTTGGGAATGTAGTGTGACGTGTCCTCTATGTATTCATCCGTGTCCCTGATAGTCTGGTTCTTTGTTCCGCAAATAATGTCGCAAATATCCGGACCTATATTAGTCATAATGTCCTTGTGGTGCAACTCGTGCGTTTTGTTGATATGCAAAATAGAATAGTTGAAATTGTGCAAGGTAGTATAAATGAGATACAACAGAAGAATAGTCCATCGGTCAAGAATATTATTCATAAAGAACTCATTCACAAACGGGAATATCAGGCCAAATTGCATCTCCATAAGTATTTGGATTCCGTGCGACCAAAAGTTGTTGTTTTCGTGGTGATAATGATGCGATATGGTGAGCCAATTACGCTCAAAGTGCGCTTCATAATGAATAATGTAGACTATAAACATCATGGTTAATAGAGTGAGCATCCCCTTTATTTCATTGCCTTTGGCCACTATTAGAATGGATATTCCAAACGCTATCCACGTCGTCTGGTTCTTTTTGAAATGAGCCTTGATATCCTCCCACTGAGGAAACCATTTACCAAAAAAAGAATCAATGCAACTACAACTACAACTACCTTCACATGCGGTGTTGCCCGCATCCTTTTCCAAAGGTGAACCTTCTGCGCATGCAGCATCTCCTCCGGTTGTCGCAGACGGAGTGTCTGTGGATTGGACATGCTCTTCGTTTGGAGTTGTATCCACTTCTTCTCCTACTTCTTCTTGATGCGAGGATGTTGGCGTTGGCGTTGGCGTTGGCGTTGGCGTTGGCGTTGGCGTTGGCGTTGGCGTTGGTGTTGGTTCTTTTGCGACTTCTACCTTTTTTTCTTTCTTTCTCATAATTATTAACTAGAAAGAAAAATATATACATTATACGAACAATTATTCAACTTGGTGACGCTTATGTACATTTGAAGTAGCTCGTCAGCATGTTATTTCCCAGCTTCACGTTATTGGTAACCCGCAGATATTCGTCAAACAACAACGCCTTCACCTCCTTGTTCTTCATGGACTCCAACTTAGCAACCACCTTCTCTGGGTCGGTATTCTTCTTCATCACAACCACTTCTCGCTGGAACTTTCGTATCTTCATTGTCTTGTTTTGCATAGCCCATATTTTCTCCAACACCAGCGCAAACACCTGCTGCACAGGCTTCATAATCTGATTGGTGATATAAAAGGAGTAGTCAATTTTTATATTGTTCTCAAGAATGTAGGTCGGTGTCTCTATCTTCTCGCCTTGCAGTGCCGTCTTGTTAGTGTTATGAATATACACAAACGGAATTCTGTCTCCAGGGCTCGGCCTGTTTCCAGGGTCACGCTCAGTGATTCTGTCAGCCAACACTTTGTGTGCAATCTGCGCAGGGTTCTTGTAACCCGATCGCAGCGACTTGGTAATCACCAACTTCTCCATTGGATATTTTTCGTCTACTATGTCTTGCAAGCACGCTTTCAGAAACTGGATTGCCTTCTCTATGTCCTTCTCCTTCATCAGGATATCAATAATGCCGCCATAGATGTCCTTCACTATCGGCGCGTTGTCGCGTCGCTTGAGCACAATCCCCATCTCCTTGCGCTTGCATTTGGTGGGGTCGGATTCGTACAACATTCCAACATACCTCTTTTTGGAAAGCAGGCAGAAGGGCATAAACGTCTTTTCGTACTCCAAGTCATGCGGGCCTTTCAGGAAGGTAGACGCCAAGTGCCCCGCTTCTTGGGCCAGCTCAATGGTGATTTCCAGAGCCTTCTGACCGCGAATCTGGGCTCCTTCAGGTGTTTGCAAATTGAAGGTGAAGAATACGCTGTCCGTATTATGCACAACTATGTTACCTATACCGGCTGCAAAGTGATGGTTGTCTGTCGTCAGGTCGTAAACATATCCTTGATATGAGATTTCGCCCATTTTTTTAATCGCGATGGGATTTTTTCTCAATTTATTTTTTGTCATGGATACTCTGTAAATATTTGGTTTATCGCTTCCACCACTATTTATAGTTGTTTTCCAACCCAAACTTTGTCCCAACCAACATATATGCGCTGCACTGATTTGATTTTGTTGGTTAATTCGTGTATAACCAGTTGTATCTTTATCTCCATCTGCGTCATACAATCCATCCCAAAATGCTTGTCGGATTTCATCTGTTCCTAATAATACTTCGTCCGGTATTTTTTTAGCCTGGTCATAGTATAATTTTTCTCTGTAAGTGTTTACAAATTCCACAATAGAACCATGGTTGCGCCCACTTGGCGATATTTTATATAGACCAGAACTTTCCAGTGTTGACATAACCACCCAATCCAAATGAGGATAGGCCGCCTTGCACAATTCCAAGTATTTGTCAATTAAATCGGACGATGCGTTGTTCAACGCCCACGCGCTTTTTTTCCCAGATAAACATTCGTAACTCCCACAACTACCATCGCCGAAGAAGAACCCCATGACTTGCGCTTCTGCCGCGGTTATTTTTTGAATATGCGTATTCACCATTTGGGTAGGTAACGGCAGATTATTATGCAGCAACTCCGTGCCAATCTTGACATCTTTTGGCGATATTTCTACGCCATTTGACTGAATTAACGAGTGGTCATCCGTCACGTCAACCACCCCAGTATGGGTCAGTATACGAACCATCTTCTTGTGAGGCGCCAACACATGACGAATCACTCTATGCAATGCAGTCCATCCCTTTTCAGTCCACGTTTCAACGTTATTCAGCTCGCAAAATTCTTTTTCTTGTTTGCCTTCTTCCGTGCATGTTACCCACAGATTGTTGCCGTACTTGGTTCCAAGCTGTTCAATCGTGCAAATATCAAACGCCCCGTTTACCTTCACATACACTGGGGTATAATTTGCAACACTATCGCCATATATGTACTCGGCTTTTGTCAAGACTGGACCATGATTTGCAGTGTTTACTATCGTATTGCCATAACACTCCTCAATCACGCGCTTGGCATACGTCAACAACTTCCTGCCGGTAGAAGTGGTGGATGCGGCAACGTCCTTCTCGTAGAAGGTGCTCGTCTTTGCACCACATTGACCATACAAGGAGTTGGCCGTGAGCTTATAGCCCAATTGTCGTTTATCAAGCACATTCTTCATGAACTCGTCTGTTTGCATCGGAATCAGCTTGCGCGTGGATTTGCGCGCCTTCAACAACTCCTCCAAAATGGACGGCATGATTGCGCGCTCGCCGTGCGGAAACTGGGCAAACCGGCATATCTTCCGACCACATTTCACCTTCTCTGCCGCGGCACTAGGCGTCTTGCGCACATACGTGTACGTGTCATACGTTACGTCCACATACTTGTAGTCTGGCAGGTTGTCGTATATAAAGTTGCCAGCCTTATCCGTTTCCCCCGTTTCCTCAATAAGGTTGTTGGTCAAATCGTATTCGCGGGTCCACACCTTGGAATCATGCGACAAGTTTTCACTCAACATGGAGGACGGGTACAGCGAGGCGTAATCCACGCAGGCTACTGGATTATCTAGGTACAAATCGCTCTTGGGGTCCAGCACAATCGCCCCTTCGTATCCGTCGTCCGACGACCCCTTGTCTATCACCGGCATGAGCGTTCCCTTTTCCCTGCATTTTTTGGCAATGTAACTCGTCAGCTTAATCCCTTGGCCGCGCATGATCAAGAAGTTCATTGGCACGCTGCAAATCTTTGCCATTTCAATAAAGCCCGTCAATATGTCTACCTTGTTCATCAAATAATGGACGAGGTTACAATCCTGAATACAATACTTTGCAATGACCGCGCGGTCGCCGTCGTCGCCGTTTGTCATCTCAAAGATGTCCTTGGGCGTAACGTCGTCCTTCGCCAAACACCACCGAACCTTCTTTGCGAAATCGGGAGCAATGCTCGCGTCTTGTATCTCAAACCACTTTTCCCTTTTGTCCACGCGTGTAACCACAAACTTGGCGCCGTCATCGTAGTAGTCCACCGTGTGCCCAATTTCCTCAAAGTGCACGTAACTTCCCACAAGAAGCCCTGTCATGTTGGTCGTGTAGATGGTAGCGACGTTTTTCTCCTTGTTGCAGTCCACGCGCTTCACATAGTCGCCTATGAAGTGGCCAGCCACATAGTCCAATTTATAGGATACCAAGTTTTCC
>Ga0222670_1000415_pt1 | contig 18336 bp, 19 predicted proteins | sample AntAcemetagen732_FD_181148 | JGI IMG/M metagenome (GOLD analysis project Ga0222670, IMG submission 181148) | Saline water microbial communities from Ace Lake, Antarctica - #732 | ecosystem: Environmental > Aquatic > Non-marine Saline and Alkaline > Saline | place: Antarctica: Ace Lake... | reverse complement strand
CCTCCAAGATCTCAATCAAGGTGTCTTCATCGTCTTTTGCCGGGGGCAGCCTGTACGCATCTGCGCCACTGTCATTCGCTACCGCGGTAATGAGAAAGCTATTCGAGTCTGAAATCAAACCGAATTTTAGTTCGGTTCCTGGTTCCACCAGTTCACTCCCGGTGGCCACTACTGCGACACGCGGCTTGGGAATCACCGAAATGATTCCGTGGCCAACGGCGGCAATCAAAGCGATCTGTCGTGGACCAAGGGGTATTCCCTTTTCCAGAACGATTTCACCGGCCTTGACGTCTTCGCCCTCGTGTCGAATACAGCTTCCCAATTCAATTGGCGAATGAATTGTCACAACTTCGCTTCCACCGTCGGTGCTTTCAATTGGGATCACGCTGTCCGCGCCTGCAGGCATGGGCGCTCCGGTCATGATTCGAATTGCTTGACCGCTGGCAAGAGTCTCGAGTGACTTAAAGCCTGCGGGAATGTCGTCAATCACTGGAAGGATCACCGGTGAAATCTCACTGGCAGCGATTAAGTCTGATGCGATTACCGCGTAACCATCCATTGACGAGTTATCAAATGAAGGGAGGGGCCAACGGGCGTAAATATCTTGGGCAAGAACACAACCATTGACTTCGGAGATTGGTAAATCCATGGGCGGAAGTTCACTCACATTGCCGAGAACTAGTTCAAGGTATTCCGAGACGCTCAGCATGCCGCAACCCTACGCTCTGAAGCGCCCGAGATCGCGGCCATCACGTCATTGAGGGCATTAATGGAGTGACCGGAGACAAATGTGTCAACGAATGGCAATGCTGCGGCCATTCCACCGACCAGTGGTTGATACGAATCAACAGCTTTGCGCGGGTTCACCCAAATAATGTGATGGGACAGCCTGGAAAGGCGAGCCATGTTGACTCCCAAAATTTCAGGATCTTCAATCTCCCAGCCGTCGGACACGATCACGATCACGGCTCCTCGAGCAAGTCCACGCCGCCCAAAGTCGTCAATGAATGTCTTAATCGAGTTGCCAATTCTGGTACCACCAGACCAGTCCGGTGCCGCTTGCGCTGCTTTCTTGTATGCGATGTCAGGACGAGATGTTGCCAGTGGGCGTGTCAAACGGGTCAAGTGTGTTGCAAACACAAATGCTTCAGCACCTAACGCCTGCACCGCACCTCGCATTAAATGTAAATAGACGCGAGCGTACGGTTCCATGGACCCGGAAACATCCGCGATGAGCACTACCCGTCGTGGCTTTGTCGTGTTCATTCGATTAATCATTCGGATTGGCTCACCACCTGTTCTATGTGAAGCGCGAAGGGTCGCACGGAAATCAATCCGGTTCCCCTTGCGCGCCTTCCTGCTTCGATGCCGAGTCTTTCGCGGAGGGACCAGCGGGAGTTCGTCAACCAGACGTCTGATTAGGACAAGTTCTTCGGGCGTGAGCTGCGAAAAATCCCGATCATTCACACGCTCCTGCATACTGACTGCGGCTAGGACACTTATTTCACTTTCGTCTTGATCTTCGACACTGGGAGTGCCCGGTGTTGCGCTTGTCCCCTTGGGACTTGACTCACTTGATTCGGATTCACGCCTATCCCCTGGGTTTTGCTCACCTGACGTTGCGACAGGCACCTCGGTTGACTCAATCGAATCGCTTGCGAAGTCGGAAAAGTCGAACTCTCCACGGAAAACTTGGTAAAAAACCCGATCAAATATTTCGTATTGCCGCACATCACTGCACATGGTGACCTTCGCCAGCCAGTACAAAGCTTCGACCTCCCTGGGCTGGGTCAACTCGATTACACTGGCAAATCTTGCACTTCGTTCCGGGGTTACCGGAATCCCAGCGCGATGCAGTTGATGACCGAATGCTGCACAGAGTTGGGCGAGTGGGGCCTCACTCACCGGAAATCCAGGCCAGCCCTTGCTCGCGGGCGATTTCTTGATCATCGCGGTACTTCAGAACCGAACCCAGTGTTTGGTTCGTGCTTGATTCATCAAGCGTGGTGACGCCAAGAAGCACTGCCGCTTTCACCCAGTCGATCGCTTCAGCCACCCCGGGTGGTTTCTGTAAATCCAGGGTTCGAACCCGCGCAACTGCAGCTGCAACTTGCTCGGCTAATTCCTTACTGGCTTGGGGCGCGCGTAATTTCACGATGTGAGTTGCGTGCTCCAAACTCGGATAGTCAATCCAGTGGTAGAGGCAGCGACGCTTCAGTGCGTCGTGCAAATCACGTGTTCTATTCGACGTCAAAATGACTATGGGTGGCTGTTTCGCTTTGAGGGTTCCCAGTTCAGGAACGGTGACGGTTGATTCCGCCAACATTTCAAATAGGAATGCTTCGAACTCCTCGTCGGCACGATCAACTTCGTCGATTAACAGCACGGCTGGGTTGGGTCCGTCGTGTTCCAACGCCTGCAGGAGCGGACGCTCGATCAAAAACTCTCGACTAAAAAGTGAACTCTCTTCCAGTGACCTACCCTGTGACTCGGCCATGCGGATGCTGAGCAATTGCCGGGGATAATTCCACTCGTATAGGGCTTCCGAGGCATCGATCCCTTCAAAACACTGCAAACGGATGAGTGGGGTATCAAGGAGAGTTGCGAGTGCTTTCGCCGCTTGGGTTTTCCCAACCCCGGCTTCTCCCTCCAACAAAAGCGGTTGAGGGAGTCGTACCGCACAAAATAATGCGGTGGCAAGCCCTGGCTCAGCGAGGTAGTCAGCCTGTGCCAACTCTTGAACCAATTGTTGTGGAGACTCAATCTCACTTACAGTTGTCACAACTCAAGCGCTAACTCTTCTTTTTCCGCGCGGTCAACAGCAAGATAATTCCCACGATCAACGCAACGGCGATTGCCACGGGCAATGCTCGTTTCAGGATCGGTGCGCCTGCGGTCTCAAGTAGATTAATACTGTCCGCCGCCATGATCGGGGCAGGTCGCGGCGTTTCATTTTCTGTGTCAACGACTTCCACACGGGATGCAATTAACTGCTCCAAGTTTTGAGCAAACTGGGTCACCAGCCGCCCGGCAACGTCCTGCATGACACCGCGGCCAAACTGTGCGGCTTTGCCAGTTATGACCAATTCCGTTGCCACGTCTACACGAGTAACCGAATCGCTTTCTGCCACCAAAACAATGGTGACATTTGCTTGTGCGGTTCCTGTTCCACGCGCTTCTTTGCCGGTGCCCTTAATTACCGCAGTGTGGGCGACCGGATCTTTGCTTAAGAACTGTGCCTGGCCCCCGTAGGTCATGGATACCGGCCCGAGTTTCACCTTGACGTTTCCAGTGAATTCGTCTCCGTTTACCGACTCGAGCTTGGCCCCGGGCATACACGGGGCAATCGCCTCAACGTCAAGGAGCGTATTCCAAGCAGTGTCAATATCTGCTGGGACGGTAAAAGAATTCTCTAGATCCACGGTTCTCCCTATTCGAATGTCGAATCAAAGCGTGACAAACTTATTGAATTAGCACAAGCGGTTTAAGGAAATGGAATTAGAGTTAATCCACCATGAGAGAAGTAATTCACGAACTTGTCGCCACTTATGCCTCGGGCGGCGCTGCGATGGCGACCGTTGTCCAGACTTGGCGCTCCGCCCCCAGACCAGCCGGAGCATCGATGTTGGTGACACCCGACGGTGAGGCAGTTGGCAGTGTCAGCGGTGGTTGTGTCGAAGGTGCACTTTTTGAGGTAGGAACCGAGGTTCTCTCAGACGGAATTCCTCGCTTCGAGCATTACGGGGTCAGCGACGACGACGCCTTCGCGGTCGGCCTCACCTGCGGCGGGATCCTCGAAGTGTTCGTAGAATTGGTAAACAATGAAACTTGGCCAGAATTGCCCGAAGTCGCTACAAGGATCGAATCCGGTGAACCCGTAGCCATTGCCACTATCGTGAAAGGTCCACACCATGTCGGGCGGCATTTGGTTATTGCCCCAGATTCGACCTTCGGTTCACTAGGGACCGCACGTCTTGACGACACAGTTCGCGAGGACGCATTAGGCATGTTGGCGGCCGGCTTAACTGGGACAATTGAATATGGCCCAGAGGGCGAGCGCTTGGGTGAAGGGCTCAGTATTTTTGTAGCCAGCTTCGCTCCCCCAGCGCAGATGTTCGTATTTGGTGCAATTGATTTTTCCGCCGCATTGGTGCGAGCTGCAAAAATGCTCGGCTACACCGTGACCGTGTGTGATGCTCGCCCGGTATTCGCGACAACGAAACGTTTCCCCGAAGCAGATCAAGTCGTTGTCGACTGGCCGCACCGCTGGCTCGAGCAACAGAACGTAGATAGGCGCACCGTGATCGCGGTTCTCACCCACGACCCGAAGTTTGACGTGCCAGCTTTGAGAGTCGCACTTGGAACCGACGCAGGGTACATCGGTGCAATGGGCTCGAGAAAAACCCACGAGGATCGAATCCAACGATTGCGAGAAGCTGGTGTGACCGAATCTGAGTTGGCACGCATTCATTCACCGATCGGTCTTGACATCGGTGCCCGTACGCCAGAGGAAACGGCAATTAGTATTTGTGCCGAGATTGTTCAGCACCGCTGGGGTGGGAGCGGTAGATCACTCACCCAAACCTCTGGACCAATTCACCCAGGAGCCCCGCGTTGAGCATTACTGTCAATCTTTATGCAGCCGCTCGCCATGCCGCGAAGACAAGTTCTATAACCGTTGACGCGGCCACACTCAGCGAACTCAAATCGGAACTGATTAAGCAGGCACCTGATCTAGCAGCTGTGCTGGCTCAGTGTTCGTTTATAGTCGATGGACTTTCAATGGGAAAAGATCGAGACTGTGACGTGAATTCGGAGCAACGGATTGACGTTATGCCGCCATTTTCTGGAGGATAAAATTACCCGCCAATTGCACTCATGGGTCGATCCGGCTTGACAAAATCTGGGTCGTTGATTCCGTGACCTGGTAATTTCGATTTTGTCACGGACTCGATAATTGCTTGAACTCCTGCATCTATTTCAGACTGGGGAAGTCCCGATCGAAGTACCGCACGCACATCAGTTTCATCTCGCGCGAAGAGGCAGTTACGAAATTGGCCGTCGGCGGTCAACCGCAAGCGATCACAGGCAGCGCAGAATGGTCGAGTAACGCTGGCGATTATTCCCACCGTCGCTGGACCGCCGTTGACATAGAACTCTTCGGCTGGAGCTGACCCGCGACTAGGGACCGGGGTCAAGTCGAATTCACGCTCGAGTTCTTTCTGGATTTCGTCAGCGGTCACCATGACCGGACGCGCCCACAGGTCACCGGCGTCAAGTGGCATTTGTTCAATAAAGCGAAGATTCCAGTTATTGGCCAGCGCGTGACGCAACAGTGGGATCGCTTCGTCGTCATTTACGCCTTTGAGCAAGACCGAATTAACCTTTAACGGAGTGAGCCCTGCCGCTTGAGCGGCTTCGATTCCAGCGATCACGTCGTGGAAGCGATCGCGATGCGTCATCTCTTTGAATCGTGTTGGGTCAAGGGTGTCGAGGGAAACATTGACCCTCGCCAGCCCGGCATCTTTGAGCTCTTGTGCGACTTCAGCCAAACGAAGCGCATTTGTCGTTAGCGAAATTCGGGGTGGCTTAGGGAGTTCATTGATTCTGCGAACAACGTCAACAATGTCGCGACGCAACAGCGGCTCACCGCCCGTCAAGCGAACCTGGGTAATTCCCGCATCAACGCAGAGGCCAATCACGGTAACAAGTTCTTCAGTGGTCAACAATTTCTCGTTGGCAATCCAGTCGGAGAAGTCGGCCGGCATGCAGTAGGTGCAGCGCAAGGAACAGCGGTCGGTCAACGACACTCGTAAATCGCGATGCACCCGGCCGTAGGTATCCACTAACTGCTTTGTTTCGCTCACGCGCAATTCACCCATTCATCTGTTCCATCGGAAAAAAATTGGTGCTTCCAGACCGGAAGCTTTTCTTTGATGCGATCAACCAAAAGACCTGCCGCCATGAATGCGTCACCGCGGTGCGAACTCCCAACCGCAACTACCAAAGCGGCCTCCCCGATCGGAATCTCACCAACCCGGTGAACGGCCGCTATAGACGTTACATCTGTTGAAGCGGCAAAATCGTTGACGACCGATTCGAGAACTTCTTGAGCTGTGGGGTGTCCTTCATATGTCAACGAGTGAACCGAACGCCCGTGATCGTGGTCTCGAACGTCACCGCTAAACAACACAATGGCCCCCGTCGTCGAGTCACTCACCAATGACTTCACTTCTTCGGCGTTTATTTGCGCCTGTGTAACTTGGGCGAGGTGGACGACTGCTGGCATAGTCCTCTCATTATGGTGGAGCATGGCCGATAAGTCACCCCCTGCCTCGCAAGTGATTGATCCGGGCAATATTGCCGGTTTGGTACTCGCTGCAGGTAGCGGCACAAGATTTGGCGGACCCAAAGCACCGTTTGTCTATGAACAGGAACGACTCGTGGACCGCAGCGTCCGCTTGCTACACGAATCAGGGATTCCGAACGTCTACGTGGTTCTGGGCGCCTGGATCGGGCTGGTTCCCAATGCCGCAGTCATTAACAATCCGGATTTTGAGAGCGGCATGGCCTCAAGCGTCCGAGCTGGCCTTGAGCACCTACTCAATAAAACCCCCGCAATAGACCGAGTCGTGATCACACTCGTGGATCACATTGGACTCACCACACCGGCGCTCATCGAATTGCTAAGCCACGAAGGTCGTCTTATTCAATCGACGTACGAAAAACAAATCGGTCACCCGGTAGTAATTGGGAACGAGCATTGGCAACCCCTCATCGAAGAACTGACCGGGGACATCGGCGCCAAAAACTACTTGAGGGCGCATGGTGCATGGCAGGTTGACCTGAGCGAATTGGCTACTGAAACAGATTTGGATCTGAGGCCATAGTGTCGCTTAGCGCACTACGGTGTTCTTTTTCCCTTTTGCACCCATGAAAACAGTCAGTAATTGAACGCTGTCTTCTCCCTTGTTAATGCCATTGTAATTTGTTTTTAAGGCCTGCATTGTTGAACTACCGGCCGGGAACTCTTTCGTCACTCCCGCTTCGTACTCAACGGTGTAAGTCCCACTGAGGACATATACAAACACGGGAACCCGGTGCAGCCGCCAGCCCGTCTCTTGACCAGGTTCAAGAGTTGTGATCATGCTGGAAACTTGCGCCACGCCCTTTTTCGGATACACGATTTTCTGGTCTAGCACAGTAATTTCTTGATCAATCATGAGTTGCTGTGTACCGGTGACCTCTGCGGTGGTTGGATCATCAGAGCCATCCGCAGCGGGGTCATCGCCTCCCCCACAAGCGGTCACTAGAGTTCCCACCAGTGCCAAAGCAATAAGTCCCCGTGCAGTCGGTCCTAGTTTCTGTAACAACACGGTAACAATCTAACCCACATTGAAAGATTACGAAACAAAATGGCTTTTTTACCCGGATTCCTCACGCCTTCGCGAACCGTCCCCGTAACGCGTTGGCGCTCGGATTCACGTTGGAGTTCCAAGCCAAGCACGCTGGCAATTCTTATTGGGGGCCTGTGGCTATTTGGAACCGGCGAAGCTTTACTCGTAATCGCCGACCTTGGGGTGGGACCGTGGACGGTCTTTGCCCAAGGTCTCACCGCCAAGACCGGCCTAGATATTGGCCTCACAACTTTCATAATCAGTATTTTTGTACTTCTTGCTTGGATTCCGCTTAAGGAACGACCCGGGCTTGGCACGATCGCCAACGCAATCGTGATAGCCACTGCTCTTCAAGTTATGAGCACAATCCTGCCGCACCCAACACACATGGCTGTGCGATTCCTCGCAGTAATAATCGGAATCGCTTGTGTGGGAATTGGCAGTGGCCTCTACTTGACCACAAACCTCGGCCCAGGCCCACGTGACGGAATGATGACCGGAATCCACTTCAGAACGGGTTGGCCGGTCGCACGGGTGCGGCTTGGGATTGAAGTTGCTGCCTTAACAATTGGCTGGTTCCTCGGTGGAACTGTAGGCCTTGGGACGGTCCTTTTTGCACTTTTGGTCGGACCATTTGTTGCATATGGCCTCAAGGCAGTTGGCGTTCTCGCCGGGGCTACGAGCACCATTGAAACTGAGCAAGAACCCGAACTCGATGCCTAAATGCAAGAAGCGCCGCAGGAAAAATCCTACGGCGCTTCCAGACAGATTTATTACGCGAGATCGAAGCGATCAAGTTTATTACGCGAGATCGAAGCGATCAAGCATCATGACCTTGTTCCACGCGGAAACGAAATCACACACGAACTTGCCGTGCGCGTCATTGCCCGCGTACACCTCGGCGATTGAGCGGAGTTGAGAGTTTGACCCAAAGACTAGGTCAACCCGACTACCCATCCACTTGAGTTCACCGCTGGCGCGGTCAGTGCCCTCAAAGAGATCAGCGCTTTCGGCGTCCTGTGCGTCACCAGAAGTTGGTGACCACTTAGTGCTCATGTCGGTCATGTTGACAAAGAAGTCGTTGGTCAACGCTTCTGGCGTGCTCGTGAGTACCCCGACTTTGGAACCGTCGAAGTTTGCATTAATGGCGCGCATGCCAGCAACAAGCACCGACATTTCTGGGGCACTGAGGGTAAGCAGGTTCGCCTTGTCAACCAAGAGTTTTTCTGCTGGGCGCTCTGAGCCTTTACCCAAGTAATTACGGAAACCGTCAGCGACTGGCTCAAGAACCGAGAACGAATCAATGTCAGTTTGTTCCTGGGTTGCATCGGTGCGACCCGGAGTGAATGGAACAATTACGGTCGTTTCGCCCGCATTGCTCGCTGCCTTTTCAACTCCAGCGCAACCAGCAAGAACAATTAGATCTGCCATGGAGACTTTCTTGGAGCCAGCGTTGAATTCTGCTGCGATTCCTTCGAGGGTTCCAAGCACCTTGGTGAGTTGGGCTGGGTTGTTTACGGCCCAATCGCGCTGAGGCTCAAGGCGAATCCGTGCACCATTTGCGCCACCGCGCTTGTCGGTTCCACGGAAGGTGGAGGCTGACGCCCACGCGGTCGACACCAGTTCGGAGACACTGAGTCCACTTGCTAGAACTGACGCCTTCAAAGCCGCGATGTCTGACTCGTCAATCAAAGCACCTTCAACTGCGGGTACCGGGTCCTGCCAAATAAAAATTTCGGCCGGAACTTCAGATCCCACGTAACGGGAGATCGGTCCCATGTCACGGTGGGTCAACTTGAACCAGGCCTTGGCAAATGCGTCAGCGAACTCTGCTGGGTTGGCATGAAAGTGACGGGAGATTTGCTCGTAGATCGGATCTACGCGCATTGCCATGTCGGCCGTTGTCATCATGGGAGCGTGACGCTTATTTGGGTTGTGAGCATCAGGGACGTCGTCTGCTGCGGCGCCGTCCTTCGGTGTCCACTGCTGGGCACCCGCTGGGCTGTGGGTGAGTTCCCATTCGTGACCGAAGAGGGTGTCGAAGTAGGACATGTCCCATGTCGTGGGTGTTGGTGTCCAAGCACCTTCAATGCCACTTGAAATCGTGTACTCGCCATTGCCGGTACCAAATGAGTTGGCCCAACCCAGTCCCATTTCTTGTAACGGTGCACCTTCTGGTTCGGCACCTACATACTTGCCGGGATCACCAGCGCCGTGAGTCTTACCAAATGTGTGACCACCCGCGGTGAGGGCGACTGTCTCGTAGTCGTTCATTGCCATGCGGGCAAACGTCTCGCGGATATCGCGGCCCGAGGCCATGGGGTCTGGGACTCCATTAGGGCCTTCTGGGTTGACGTAGATCAGTCCCATTTGGACTGCGGCCAGTGGGTTTTCAAGTTCACGGTCACCCGTGTAGCGGCCGTCGGCCAACCATTCGTGCTCTGAACCCCAATAGGTTTCGTCGGGCTGGTACACGTCGACTCGCCCACCACCGAAGCCGAAGGTATCAAAGCCCATGGACTCCAATGCGACGTTTCCGGTCAGAATGAACAGGTCGGCCCAGGAAAGATTCTTGCCGTACTTTTGCTTGACCGGCCACAAAAGTCGACGCGCTTTATCCAGGTTCACGTTGTCGGGCCAGCTGTTCAACGGCGCGAAACGCTGCATGCCGTTGCCGCCACCACCGCGACCGTCAGAGGTGCGGTAGGTGCCTGCCGAGTGCCAGGTCATGCGAATGAAGAACGGACCGTAATGCCCGTAGTCTGCTGGCCACCACTCTTGTGAGTCGGTCATGACCTTGGTGAGATCTGCTTTTACTTCCTCAAGGTTCAGGGTCGCAAACGCCTGCGCGTAGTCAAAGTCTTCGTCCATTGGGTTGCCTGAGGGTGGGTTTTGATCTAAGACTCGAAGGTTGAGTTGGTTGGGCCACCAGTCGTCATTCTGGGTGCCGCCAACGCCTGGGCCGTGCATTACTGGACATTGTGCCTCTGTGGTCATAGAAAATCATTCCTTTACAAATGGGTTATTAACATTGTCGTATAAAAGATTGTATAAGTCTAATGAATATTTGTTTGGGTTGGATAGTCTGACGTTATGGACTTTGATCGGCGCCAGTGGCACCCGAGTTATCCGCAACTCAAAGCCTTCGCTGCAGTCACCCAGGAACGCAGTTTTGGGGCAGCCGCGAGTGTTTTGGGAATCAGCCAGCCCGCAGTCAGCGTTCAGATCAGAGACTTAGAGCGATCCGTGGGTTATCCACTCTTTCAACGCGGCCCGCGCGGGGTAGAACTCACAACTGTGGGGACCGCATTGATTCCATTTGCCCGCCGCGCACTTGATGCCCTCACCGACTTCACCCTCGCGGCCGCTCCATCCGGTGTCGAGTCTGTTGTGCGCTTAGGCGCAATTCCAACACTCGCGCCATACCTCCTCCCAAAAATTGTTGCCGGACTGAGCCCTGAGATTTCCCTGCAACTTTCCGAGCAAAGAACCGACTCACTACTTAATTCATTACGAGAACACTCAATTGATTTAGCGCTGCTGGCATTGCCGGTTTATTTGCCGGATATCGAAACCTTCGAATTATTCACGGACACCTTTCATTTAGCTGTGCCCGTAGATCACGTGTGGGCTGGGGAATCCGGGATTGATTTGGGAGGTATACAAGACTTCCCAGTTCTATTAATTGAAGATGGTCACTGCCTAAGAGGCCAGGCAGAAGAAATCTGCGCGAGCGCCAAAATTTCGAAGACCGTTGACGTCGGTGCCGCAGGCCTTGCCACGGTGTGTCAAATGGTTGCAGCGGGCAATGGCGTAACCCTCCTACCCGATTGCGCTGTTGAACTTGAGGCCCGAACGGGAACTGGGATTAGCATTGCAACTCTCATGAGCCCGCAGCCCTCCCGCACAATTGGACTGGCATGGAGTAAAAATGCGGTACAGAAGGACCGACTCATTGAACTCTCTGCGAGTATTAAACAATTAGTTTCACCCAGAATTAAACCTCAGCCAACCGCCGCACAACCAGTCAGGAGTTCACATGGAAAAAGAAAATGAACGACCTCAGACTGACTTCAAGACTCGCGAGTTACGCAAGCTCCGCTTCTCTTCGGTTCTGCAAATTTTTGCAGCAATCTTTTTTGCCGGCGCGGCTTTCGTCGTCGGCTCAAACCAAGGTTGGGGAATTTTGTCCGCAGTTTTTATCGCACTCGCCACCGCAAACATTGTTTTCTTCTTTTATGTCAGAAAAGCCATGAAAGCACTCGCCTCAACAGATTAACTCGATCAGGAATTAGTCGCGAGCAGTACTGCGGCGCTCAAAGCCATGAAAACTCCAACACCTTGAACTCGGTTCATACGTTCCTTGATCACCACTCTGGCAAGTACCACGGTCGCCACCGGGTAGAGGGATCCCAATACGGCAACAACTGACAACAGCCCTCGTTGGCTCGCAAGTTGAAAAAGCCCGTTTGCGGTGGTGTCAAGAATTCCGGCAAGAATTGCGATCATCCAGGGGAAAGTTTTTCGGTCAAAGGACCGTACAACAACTAACACAAAAGTGATCATGATTAACGTGGAAACCCATCGGCTCAAACTGGCAACCCACACCCCAGAGTTTTCAGGTGCCGAACCAAGAATGGTCAGGTACACACCTATTGCAAAGCCTGATGCCACAGCTAGTGCAATTGCCGACAAAGGTGTCCTGCCATGGTGCGCGGCTGACTCTCGGCTGACGAGTACGACAGCAAAAACCGCGAGGCCCATTCCCACGAATGCAAAGCCGGCTACTTCTTCACCACTGAGTAGCCCAACAACCACTGGGACCGCACCACTCATGACCGCTGTTATCGGTGAGACAACGCCCATCTGTCCACGCACCAGAGCCGCGTAGAGCAAGGCAATCGCAATTGATCCCACAATGCCCGTTAGGACTGAGATTCCCATGAGGTCTGTTGAGAGTTCACCCGGAATCACGAAAAGTGCGAGAAATGTGATCAGGACAGCGCCCGAAGGGTAGGAAACTGCTAGTACTTGAGCAGAACCGGCCCTTCTTGCGGCCAGACCACCCATGAAGTCTGCGACTCCCCAGGAAAGGCTGGAAAGAAGTGCGAGCAGCGCAGCCACACGCACCTGCCTTTCCCGGTCAAATTCTTTCGATTTTCGTGTGCCGGGAAAGGCTAGTGCAGTGCTATCGCCTTATGCGGATGGGCTTACTCAGGGTTGCGACCGGATAAATTGTTGACTGGTTCGCACGCGGTGTGTACACGGCTTTCAACGTGTAGAAGCCCGGAGCCAAGGTGTTCTTGATCTTCTTTACTTTCTTTGCCTTACCCGTTTTATTGATCCACTTGCCCTTGGCAATCACATACACCTCAACACCCGCTGAGTTGACGATGCTCATGCGGACCTTGCCCTTCACGGCGCGATCAGACACGACTACCCGGAAAAGCCTGCGGTCGCCAATCTTGACTTTCTTAGCCCCCTTAAGGGTTGCGGTCACACCTGGAACAAGCTGAACGCTTTGGGCACCGACCACGGGTGCTGGCGGAAGTTTGGGTGGCAGTCCGTCAATTGCCAAACGAGCACTCACCGAAGGGACTTGCCCAACACCGTTGAGGTTCACTCCAGTGACATTGGATTGAAGGAATTTACTCGCATCAGCATCTGTTAACACGTATGCGGCTTGTGTCGCTCCAGGAATGTCTACACACGAATTCGCAGTGTTGTCAGCACACCTTTGCCACTGATAGTTATATGAAGTCGGTGAGTACAACCAGTTCCCATTGCTCGTTGACACGGTCGACCCTGTTTTGGTGCTGGTTGCGGTCAATGTGGGACTACCTGTGGTCGCGCTGGGTGTTACACCGGTCAACAAGCGATTCAAAGTGTTCGTGTTTTTTGAAGTAAACCACGTGTTTCCGTCAATTCCAGCAACAATCCCTGACGGACCGTTATTGGCTCCGGGTAGAACAAACTCAGAAACACTGCCGCTGTTAGTGATTCGGCCAATTCGATTTGTGAGCGACTCGGTGAACCAAAGTTGACCATCAGCTCCCAATGTGATCTGGTCAAGTCCCGCATTCGCGGTGGGTAAACCAAACTCCGCGAGCAGTCCCTTGATCGACATTCGACCTATTTTGTTACCGGCCGACTCTGTGAACCATAGATTTCCAGCCTCGCCCACTGTGATGTCGGTCGGTTTGGAATTGGCATTGGGAAGTGCGAACTTCGAGACTGTTCCTGAGGTTGTTATTCGACCGATTGCATTGCCGTCTTGCATTGTGAACCACAGGGCACCGTCGGTTCCTGTAACAATTGAGGTTGGTCCTGAATCTTTATCCAGACCAAATTCGGTGATCTTGCCGGCATTGGTAATGCGGCCAATCTTGTCTGCGGCGTATTCGGTGAACCACATAGCTCCGTCGGGCCCGGAAGTGATTCCTGTCGGTGCAGAGTCTTTGGTCGGTAGATCGAAACCTGTGTATTGATTTGAGAGCGTGTCAAAGTAACTGACCCGGTTCGCAGTTGTTTCCGTTAGCCACATTCGATTCTGAGATCCCAAAGCCAAACTTGACGTTCCCGCCTTTGCCGCACCGTTGGGGATTGCGATTGTGACTAACTCACCGGTGGGAGTTGCCTTGGCAACCTGGTCCAGAGCGGTCAGGCCGATCCAAAAGTTGCCGAGCGGGTCCAGAGCCATTGGACCAGGTTGGGAGTTGTTAAAAGGAATGGGAAAGGAAGTGACGTCTCCTGTTGCGGCACCAGCGGGGCTCACAGGGGTCACTGCGGTCAGACCCGCAGCAACCACGCCAATTGCAGCAGTAATGCCTACAAATTTTCGAGGGACAGATTTTCGGGGAAGTTTATACATAACCTCCACGGTGCCACGGATTTACCGAAGGACAAAAAAACAGAGGATTTGCTCGTGTCTCCTCATGCACCTCACCCCTATATCAACACCTCACCGAGAAACTCGCCGTCCGACACTCCTGGCAAAATCAAGTACGCGGCAGATCCAATGGTGGTAACCCATTTATTCATCGCATCTGATTGCGCAATTCGCTCTTGCATCGGAATAAATGATTTAGTCGGATCTTTCGTGTACGCCGCAAAAAGAAGACCCATGTCATTGGTTCCGTCGGTCAGTTCAACGTTGTAGTTGTAGGGCCTGCGCAAAATCATTTCTTCTGTCGTTTCTGCGTGAGCAACACGAATATGCGCATTCATGGGGATTACGGGTAGCCCTTGATTATCGAGTTCGGTGAAGTCGGCCACATCAGTTTCTGTAGTCCCCGTGAGTGGCGCCCCGGTTTCAAGGGATGTACCCACCACGATCTCCTTCGCGCTTCGGTCCAAAATATCCCAGTCGTCCATGAGCATCCGGATTCGACGAAGAACCAAAACAGTTCCGCCGTCAGCCCACGAGCCCTCGTCAATCCAGACGACCTCTGAATACTGATCAAGATTCGGATTCACGGTTCCGTCAACCTGACCCATTTGGTTTCGACTGGCCTCACCACCGTCGAAAGCCGGGGTCGGCGATAGAAAACCAGACTGCACCCAAGCGGTGGTGGTCAAAGTCGATAAGTCCTTGGCAACCATTCGCTGGGCGTGTGAAAGCGTCAAAGGGTCATCGGATCCAATCTGCACAACCAAATCACTCTGTCCCCACTGTTCATCGAGTGCATCGGTCTTAAATGCGGGGATCACAGGAAAGGCAGCCGGTACTGAAATACCCAGATTCTTGATGAACTCCCGGCCAACACCCAACGTGATACTTAACCGTGCTGGATTGGCTGCGATCTCAGGCTCAGTGTCCCCGAGTGCACCTTCACCCTGGGTCAGCCGTGCAGCATCGTCTGTCAGGATTCGACCGATTGCCTCAATCGAATCCTTACTTGGATCGTTGACGTTGATACCAATGAATTTTGTGTAGACCTGCGCGGGGGTATTTACCCCAGCTTGGTGGGCGCCGTAAAACGGCGTCTTCACTTTCGCCGTGGTGTCCGACGCCTTGATCAACACCTGGCTTACAACAGGCGAGCCTTCCTGCGCATTCACGCCCGCCAATGCGTAACCGCCGGCGCCGCCAACTATGGCGGCGCCGCCGACTGCAAAAAGGCCCCTTCGGGTTAATCCTTTGTCAGTCACCGATTACATACCTGACATTCCGGAAGGTTCGTAAGTTTCGTTCGCACCTGCATACACCTTGCCAAGTGCCTTGAACTTCAACTGTTCACCGTTTGAACCAATCAACACGATAGGGACCAGCGTGCCGGCCGTCACGGGCTTCTTGAGGCTCATAAACATGATGTGGTTGCCACCAGGTTTGAGTTCGACACTCCCACCGGCCGGAATCACAAGACCCTTTTCCTTCTCGGTCATGATCATTTGTCCACCGGCATCTTTGGCCATCTCATGCAGTTGCGCGATGGGTGTGAAGAGATTCGAACGAACACCAATAATCCGAATGTCTTTCGTGGTGGGGTTTGAGATCGTGCCAAATGCCGCGGTCATACCTTTATCAGCGGCCTTAACCCACATATCCTCTGTGTCCAAGGGCGACTTGCTCTTGTTCAGCGCCCTAGACCACTTGCCGTCGGGCCTACAAACATAGGTTTTTTTCTTGACAACTTTGGTACCCCCGGTCATGGCGGTACCCATGGCGCAAGTTGCCCCAGGCTTAGGAGCCGTTGCCGCGTTAGCAGCAACCAAGCCACTTGAACTGAAGAACAGAAGTGCAGAAATTGAAATAACTGAAATAGCCTTTTTCACAATAATCCCTAAATTTAGTATCGAATAAGAAATGTCTTACGCACAAAGTGCGTACGTGGGTGGACCACGCGAGATTTCTGTCGTTACTAAGAATTCTTGGAAAAACTCTGAATCGCTGCCAGCTACTCGGGCGTTAACTTCGCTCTCTACCGTTGAGGTGAAATAAAACCCACCAATAGCCGCGGTAATCATTCGGGTCCAGGCCGTATAGATCGAATCCAAGAACGTAATCGTGAACATCGCGATAGTTGCCGCGACACCGTGCCACACCAGCATCACAGCTGATGGCATGAACGTACTCGCCGCCGAATGGTCTGCGGTGTGGGATCCCACGCAGAGCAAAAAGTGAATCAACATCTCTGCGCCAAAAATAGAGAGAGCCAACGGGAAACGTTTCAACGCACCGCGCGAGATTGGGACAGCGAGACCAAATCCTAAAAGAACCGAAAGCAGGAGTCCGGTCAAAGAAATGGACCCGGCAGCAATTGTGTGTGCTCCAACACCTAGCCCAACCAGGACTGACCCAATGAGGGCCAGTTTCAGACGGGAGGTCACTTCAAAAGCATATGTGCTGGACATTAGCGTTCGCAATCTGCAGCACATATTGGTCCCAAGTGCAGTGAGCTTGTAAAGAGTGGACTACATGTGGACAGCGGCCTCTTGATCCCCTGCTGCCATGTCTCGTTTAGTGATTCGAACCAGCGTTACCCAAATAATTCCGGCCACCGCCAAGATCCCAGCACCCCACATGAACGCGTCCACGTAACCTTCTACTTGCGCATTCGGGTTGAACGGATCCAAGTTATTTGCAACCACATAAGCAGCCGTGGCACTTGTCGCGATTGTGTTCAAGAAGGCGATGCCGACCGACCCACCAATCTGCTGGCTGGTGTTAAGGACCGCCGAAGCCACACCGGCATCATGGTTTCCAACCGCAAACAGTGCCGTGGCCGACAGCGGCACAAAGATCAGCCCCATACCGAGGCTGATGACAATCAGTGCGGGCAGAATATTTGACACGTATGAGCTCTCCGGAGTAATTCGCGTAAGAAGCAACATTCCACCTGTAGCCAAGATAAAGCCGCCAAATGTGACATAACGTGGACCAAATCGAGGTAACAATTGGCTGGTAATTCCAGCGCTAATAATAATTCCGGCCGAGAACGGCAGGAACAGAAGGCCAGCCTTCAATGGTGTGTAGCCCAGCACGATCTGGAAGAAGTAGGTCAGGAACAGGAACATTGCGAACAGTCCAATACCAAGGAAGAAACTGGCCAGGTAGGCGCCACCACGGTTCGTATTCTTAATGATCGCAAGGGGCAGCAGTGGGTGCGTTGATCGCTTTTCAATAAAGAAGAAAAGGGCCAAGAGAACCAGGGCAATACCGATGAAAGTCAATGTCGAAGTTCCAGTCCAACCGTCTGACTCGGCCTTGGTGATTCCAAAAACTAGGGAGACCAAACCAAACGTTGCCGTGATCGCCCCAGGGATGTCGTACTTGGTGTCTCCCGTTGCCCGACTCTCTTTAACGTATGCCAATCCCAGGAACACGGCCAGAATCGCAATGGGAACGTTGACCAGCAAGGTCCAGTGCCACGAGGTGTATTCGGTGAGAATCCCACCAAGTACCAAACCAATTGCTGCTCCTGCACCAGAGAGCGCACCGTACACACCAAAGGCTTTTGCCCGTTCCTTCGAGTCGGTGAATGTCACCGAAATCAAACTCAGTGCCGCAGGTGCCAGTAGTGCTGCAAAAACACCTTGCAAACCACGCGCTGCGAAGAGCATCTCTGCGTTGACGGACATACCACCAAGTGCCGAAGCTGCGGCAAAGCCACTCAGCCCGACAATAAACATCCGTTTGCGTCCCTGGTAGTCAGCAATCCGACCACCAAGCAAAAGTAAACCACCGAATGCGAGCGTGTAGGCCGTAACGACCCATTGACGGTTCGCGTCGCTGATACCTAAATCCTCTTGCATGCTGGGAAGCGCAATATTCACGATCGAAGCGTCAAGGACGACCATCAATTGAGCGATTGCGATAACAACGAGTGCGCGCCAACGATTGGGGTCCGGTGCGGAAAGTTCGGAGTTGGTCGAATGTGAAGGCGCAGCAGAGCTCACGCAAATCTCCTAGCAAGAGTGTTGCACCGACTTGGCACCC
>Ga0222670_1000414_pt1 | contig 18351 bp, 21 predicted proteins | sample AntAcemetagen732_FD_181148 | JGI IMG/M metagenome (GOLD analysis project Ga0222670, IMG submission 181148) | Saline water microbial communities from Ace Lake, Antarctica - #732 | ecosystem: Environmental > Aquatic > Non-marine Saline and Alkaline > Saline | place: Antarctica: Ace Lake... | reverse complement strand
TGGATATTCAAATGTATTGTTAACTATATGCTCTTGCGCTTCTTTAGTTAATAAAAACTCAAGTAGTTTAATAGCATTAACTTTGTTAGGAGCGTTTTTTAATACTCCACCACCACTGATGTTCATGTGAGTTCCTCTATCTCCTTGGTTGGGAAAGAATGGCATAACTTTTTTAGCAGCTGCTTGTTGCTCTGGACCTTTTTTTCCAGATAACATTAATGCTAAATAATATGTATTAGCTACTGCTAGATCAGCCTCACCTGCGGCTACTGCTAAAATTTGAGCTCTATCATTTCCTTTGGAATCTCTAGCCATATTGGCAACTACACCTTTCGCCCATTCTGCTGTTGCTTTTTTTCCATTATTTTTAATTAATGAAGCAACAAGAGATTGGTTATAGATATTGTTAGATTTTCTAATAACAACTCTACCTTTCCATTTTGGATCTGCAAGACCTTCATAAGTCATTCCATTAAGATCATTTGCATTTACTCTTTCAGAAGAATAATAAATTATTCTTGCTCTCTTAGCAATTCCAGTCCAATTAGAAGTTCTAAAATTTGATGGCACAGCAGCTTTGATTGTTGGGGACATTGAATTTTGGAACATTCCTTTTGCAGCAAATGCACCTAATCTACCTGCATCAGCTGTAATATAAAGGTCAGCTTTTGAATCTTTTCCCTCTTCAGTTATTCTCTTTTGAAGAGCTTTATCTTTTCCAGATACCACATTTACTTTAATTCCAGTTTCAGCTGTAAACTTATTATAAAGCTGAATGTCTGAGTCGTAATGTCTTGCACTAAAAACATTAACTTCCTCCGCAAAGGCCAAATTTTTAAAAAAAGTTAGTATTCCAATTATTAGTATTATTTTTTTCACTCTTATATCTCTTTCTTTACCCTAGTTAATTTAGTTGATAACTATTCTCAATGCGAATGATTATCAATCGCATATATTGTCGCAGTATACAAGGGTTAATTAAGATAATATTAGGCTAAGCAAATTACTTACGAAAGACATGGAGATTACAAATCCAGTGAAAAAATTACAATACATTAAGGTAACTGTACGATTTCTAATTCTTCTTTTTCTTACAAAAGGTTTGTCATCAAGGTCTGAAACATCTCTTTCACCAATGACTTTATAATCATATGTCCAACGCCAGATTGATTTACCAAACCTTTCATCTTGATTATTATAGAAGTTTATCCAGGCAACAATATATCTGTGTAAAATATAAAAAAGAATTAAAAGCAATCCACTTATAAACATTCAAATATTAAAGCATATTTAGAAGTTATGTAAACAGAAATTAAAACATCCTACCAAGACCCTAAAGGGGGTCCTGATATTAACTTACATAGAGGTGTAGGTAATTCTTAAAATTGTTCCGACTCTGTCGAGCCTTCCATAGCTGTAGTTGAGCTTTTGCCTGAGCTAATGGTGTTTGACACTGCATCAAAATATGAAGTACCAACTTCTCTTTGATGTTTAACACTAGTGTAACCATCTTTCTCTCTGGCAAATTCAAGTTCTTGAATTTTAGAATAAGCAGTCATGCCTTCAGTTTTATATTTTTCAGCAAGCTCAAAAATTGCAATATTTTGAGTGTGAAATCCAGCAAGCGTAATGAATTGAAACTTATATCCCATTTCACTAATTTTTTGTTGGAACGTAGCAATCTCAGCGTCTGACAAATGTTTTTTCCAATTAAAAGAAGGAGAACAATTGTAAGCTAATAATTTACCAGGGAATTTTTCATGTATTGCGTCTGCAAACTTTTTAGCTTCTTCAAGATTGGGAGTGGCTGTTTCACACCAAATCAAATCTGAATAAGGTGCGTAAGCTAATCCCCTTGAGATAGCTTGTTCAATTCCTTGTTTAACATAATAAAAACCTTCTGGTGATCTTTCACCTGTTAGGAAAGGTTTATCATTTTCATCATAGTCATTAGTAATTAACTTTGCAGCATTGGCATCTGTTCTTGCTAAAATTATTAATGGCACATCAGCGATATCAGCAGCTAACCTTGCAGCTTTTAAATTTTTAATCATAGTACCAGTTGGAACTAAAACTTTTCCACCCATATGCCCACATTTCTTTTCACTAGCTAACTGATCTTCAAAATGAACTCCAGCAGCACCTGCTTTAATAAATTTTTTAGTTAATTCAAAAACATTTAATGGTCCACCAAATCCTGCTTCACCATCTGCAATAATTGGTAGCATGTAATCAGTTCTATCTTTCGATTGCATATCACCATCGCTAATTTCCATATGCTGAATTTGATCTGCTCTAACTAATGCATTATTCATAGATTCAACTAATTTTGGTGCACTATCGTATGGGTATAAAGACTGATCTGGATACATTTCACCAGCAGTGTTAGCGTCTGCAGCTACCTGCCAACCACTTAAATATATTGCTTTTAATCCTGCTTTTGCATGTTGAATAGCATGATTTCCAGATAATGATCCTAAAGTATTAATATAAGGCTCTGAATTTAAGAGATCCCATAATTTTTTGGATTGATGTTTGCACATAGAATATTCAATTTTAATAGAACCACGTAAACGCTCTACTTCTTCTGCAGTATAGTCTTTTTTAATTCCTGAAAATCTTTTTAAATCGTATGAAACATTAGCTTCTGAGCTCATAAGTAGGTCTTTCTAGGTTCTGTATTAAGAAAATTAGATCGTATTTAAATTAACGGCAGAGGACTTATTTGTCTTCACTATATTCTTGAGTGAATTCATTCATTCCACTAGAGCCCCAATCGCAATGGTCGTCTCTAAGATAAATCCCAGATTGACTAAATTGATTCTGATTCTTGTTTTCGTTAATTTCACCTTGATTTTCATTGTTTTTGTTTATGTTTTTATTGTTCATGTAAACTTTATAATTGACTAAATTTACAAAATCTAATTAAATCGTAAAAAACGTTGTAAAACAAAGAAACTAATTGTAAATTTAAATTTACAAAATTTACAAAAAAAGAATATGAGTCAAATAGATCTAAAGATAGGACCAAAAATAAAGGCTTTTAGAAGACAGTTAGGCTTGCAAGCTAACAAGCTTGCTGAAGACCTTGGTATTTCTCCAAGTTATTTAAATTTAATTGAAAGTGGTAAAAGAAAAATAGATGGAGATTTATTACTTAAAGTTTGTGAAAAATTAAATATTCAACTTTCAGACTTAACATCTAAATCTGATGTTAATTTAGAAAACACTATTTCAGAAATTCTAGATGACAAATTATTTGAAGATTTGGATATTCTTGGTCCTGAAGTTAAAGATCTTGTCGGAACAAACCCAAAAATAGGTAGAGCACTTGTTCGACTAGGAGACATACTTAAAAAAAAAGATCATGAGCTAATCAATAAGATAGAAAAAATTTCAGGTAAAATAGTTGATAATAGAAAAAACTCTTTTCCAGGAGAGGTAATATCTGACTTTCTTCAAGAACATAAAAACTATTTTCCAAAACTAGAAGAGTTTGCAAATAAAGTTTTTGATAAAATTCAAAAAAATAATAGAACACGATATATTTCCTTATGTGATTATTTAAAAGATGAATATTCAATAACTGTAAAAGATATTTTACCTGATGAAGGAAAGCCTTTTGCAAAAATCTATAATAAAAATAAAAAAGAACTTTTGTTAAGTGACTATAGTTCTTTAGAAACAAAAAAACTTCATGCCGCTGCGCAAATTGCACAAGAAGGAGCGATGAAAGAGATTGATGATTACTTATCTGAATTTGCTTTTCCATCCGAAGAGTCAAAAAAATTAACTAAAGTTGCTTTACTAAATTATTGTGGTGCTGCTATCTTGATGCCTTACAAACCATTTCATACAGAATGTAAAAAATTAAAATATGATTTAGAACTTTTACAAAATACTTTTGCAACATCATTTGAACAGGTTGCACATAGAGTAACATGTCTTCAAGACCCAAAGTTACTTGGAATCCCTTTTCACATGTTAAGAGTTGACATGGCTGGAAATATTTCAAAAAGATTTTCATTATCTGGAATTGAAATACCCAGATACGGTGGTGCGTGTCCTAGATGGAATGTTTATTCTGCCTTTACAAGACCTGGTGTAATTCAGGCAGCCGTCAGTAAAATGACTAATGGTGAAAAATATGTTTGTATTGCAAGAACGGTTGAAAAAGGTGTTGGAAGATTTGGCAGGTCAAAAAGTATACTATCTATTGGCCTTGGTTGTGATGCGAAATATGCAAAAGACTTTGTGTACACAGAAAATATTAATGTTAGCGATAAAACATCAGAAATTCCTATCGGAGTATCTTGCAGAACATGCGATAGATTGGATTGCCCGCAAAGAGCGTTTCCGCCATTACATAAAAAGTTTGATGTTGATATTAATTCTAGGGGTGTTTCGGTTTACGTTAACGATAAGTCTAGTTAATTAAGACTTCCAGTCACCAATTTTACTAAATAAAAAGTTTCTAAAAGCAGTAATTCTTGCGGTATTTTTAAGGGATTGTGGATACACAAAGTGAGCCTCTGTTATTGGTCCTTCTGAATTTGGAAGTACTTTTATTACATTGTTTGAATTTGAAACTAAATATTCAGGAAGTGCTGCAAGACCTACGCCAGCTTCTACGGCTAAAAGTAAACCCATAACACTATTAACTTTCATTACTGGTTTTCTTTTTTTACCATCTTTTATACCTAGTTTTAAAGCCCAATCAGGATCATATACTGGTGATGGTGCTCCTTTTCCAAATGAAATAAATTTATGTTTGTTTAAATCAGTAATTGTTTTTGGCATTCCATGTTTTTCTAAATATTTATTAGAGCCATAAATATAATATTTAATATCTACTAATTTTTTTTGGATATAATTAAGTTGTTTAGGTCTTCTCATAAAAATTCCTAAATCAGCCTGTCTTGTGCTTAAATCTAATTCTTTATCATCAAAAATTAACTCTATTTCAATTTCAGGATTTAAGGTCATAAACTCTTGAATACGTGGGGTTAACCAGTGAGTTCCAAAACTTCTAACAGTTGTAATTGTTAGTTTTCCAGTTGGTTTATTTTTCTGATCTCCCAATGACGTTTCAACTTCTTTAAGTTTGGTAATAACATCACGTGCAGTTTTAAAAACATACTCACCGTGTTCTGTTAATGTAAGCCCTCTTGCATGACGTTCAAAAAGTTGAACTTTTAAATCATTTTCTAATGATTGAATTTGTCTGCTGATTGCTGATTGACTTAAATTTAGGTTAACTGTCGCATTAGTAAAACTTCCCGCTTCTGCTACAGCGTGAAATATTTTTAATTTATCCCAATCCATTTATTTATTTAAATCTACCAATACTCTTCCTGAGATTTCACCTTTTAGAATTTTTGGATATGTTTCTAATAATTCTTCTAAGCTTACGGTTAAGATTGATTTTTCAAGAACTTCAAAATCAACAAGTTTTGCAGCTTCCTCCCAAATGAATTCTCTTCTTTTTATACTACAATTTGCAGAATCCATTCCCCAAACTTTAATTCCTCTAAGCATGAATGGTAATAAATTTGTATTTAATTCATTACTATTTGCATTTCCACAAACGGCTATAATTCCATTTGATCTAGTTTGAGCTATTGCGTTAGCTAAAATTTTTCCCCCTACTGTATCAACAACACCGTCCCACAATCCTTTGTCAATTGGTCTTGGGTCTTTGTCAAAATCAGCTCTATTAACAATATTTTTTGCTCCTAGTGATTTTAAATAATCTGTTTTAGAATCTTTTCCTGTAACAGCTGTTACATTATATCCTAATTTAGTAAGAGCCATTACCGCTACGCTTCCAACTCCTCCTGTAGCACCAGTAACCAATACATCGTTTACTTTTTCACCTAATAAAATTTCTTCTCTTGCTTGGATTGCAAATGCACTCATTAAAGATGTAAAGCCAGCCGTCCCTAACATCATAGCTTGTTTACTTGTTAAGTTGCTTGGTTTTTTAACTAAAAAATCAGCATTAACTTTTGCTACTTGAGAGTATCCACCAAAAAAAGCTTCTCCGACTCTCCATCCAGTTAAAATTATTTCATCACCTGTTTTAAATTTTGGATTTTCGCTTTCAAGAACTGTTCCTGAAAAGTCTATGCCTGGAATATGAGGAAACTCTTTAACAAGGCGTCCACCATTTTTTAAAATCATTCCATCTTTAAAATTTAAATCTGAATAATCTACTTTAACAGTAACATCTCCATGTTTTAAAAAGCTTTTATCAATAGATTTAACTTCTCTTGTAAAATTTTCACCTTCTTGATTTATTACTATGGCTTTAAAATTGTTGGACATGGTTTTTCCTCCTTGGGAAGGTTACTTGCTAATAAATCTTAAGTATCTGTTTTGAATGCTTAAATCTTCTTTGAATTGTCCTAAGAAGTAATTTGTAACTGTTGTTGCATTTTCTTTTTTAATACCCCTCATCGTCATACATTGATGTGCTGCATCAATCGTAACAGCAACTCCTTTTGCATCTAATGAAGTCATTAAAGCTTGAGCAACTTGCATTGTTAGTCTTTCTTGTGTTTGTAATCTTTTTGAAAAAACTTCCACTACTCTTGCAAGTTTACTTAAACCTACAACTCTTTCATTTGGAATGTAGGCAACATGCGCCGTTCCAACTATGGGTGCCATATGATGTTCACAATGACTTGATACTGAAATATTTTTTTCAACAACCATATCATCATAACCCTCAACATCCCCAAAGGTTTTCTCTAAAATTTTATTTGCATCTTCAGTGTATCCACCAAAGTATTCTTTAAATGCTTTAACAACTCTCTTTGGAGTTTCTAATAACCCTTCTCTACTAGGATCTTCGCCTATCCAAGTTAAAATAGTTTTGAATGCCTCTTCAGCTTCTTTGTCGGAAACCTTATTAGCATCTAAAATTTTATTATCTGTTTCTTTAACTAATTTCATAAGGCGAGTTTATACAGTAAATCATTGTTTTTAAAATATTTAATATATCGACCAATATGCTACATAATGACCTAGATATGTTTAAAAAAAGAGAAAATATAGTTGAAATTGAAGAGGGGAAGCTCCTTTCACCAAAATTTGATAATGATGGATTAATTCCAGTTATTACAATGTGCTCAAAAACTAAAGATATTTTAATGCATGGCTATATGAATGTTGAAGCTTTTAAAAAAACTATAGAAACTAAAGAAGCTCATTATTTTAGTAGATCTAGACAGCAAATTTGGCACAAAGGTAAAACGAGTGGCTATACTCAAAAAGTTTTAGAGATAAGAATTGATGATGATCAAGATTCAGTTTGGTTAACTGTTGATATTGGAGATGGTTCTAGCTGTCACGTTGGTTATAGATCGTGTTTTTATAGATCAATTCCATTAGGTCCAATTGAAAATGGCAGAGAAATTGAAATGAAGTTTGAAGAAAAAGAAAAATCTTTTGATCCAGAGGTTGTCTACAAGGGCCAACCTAATCCAACAAAAATTTAAATGACTGATAAACAAAAAAATGTTTTAGGTGAAGATCTAGAAGAATGTTCTAACGACCCGTTAACAGGATGGCATAGAGATGGTTGTTGTAGTACCGATAAAAATGATCACGGCGTACATACTGTTTGTGCAAAGGTTACAACTAGTTTTTTAGAATGGGCTAAAAATGCTGGCAATGATTTAATCACACCTCATCCTGAATTTGGTTTTCCAGGGTTAAAAGATGGTGATGGCTGGTGTGTCTGCGCAAGTTGGTATGCAAAAGCTGTTGAAGCTGAAAAAGCTTGTCCTGTTTATATAAAAAGAACTCATGAAAAAACCTTAAAGTTTGTTTCTATAGAAGCCCTAAAAAAACACGCAATAGATCTATCTTAAACATTTTTCAATCCTAAATTGCTTAATAATTTAATATTATCTTGCATACATTACTTACGTATATAGATTTCATTGAAAAGTATTAAATATTTATATTATGGAAATAGTAACTAAAATTGCACCTATTATCTTAGCATTAATGATGCTTGGTCTTGGAACAAGTTTAACAATCAATGATTTTACAAGAGTAATAAAAAATCCCAAAGATTTTCTCGTAGGCTTAATTTGCCAATTAATTTTACTACCCATCGTAGCATTTACTTTAATTAAATTATTAAATACCCCCGCTGAATTAGCTTTGGGTGTTATGATAATTGCAGCAGCACCAGGTGGTGTTACGTCAAATATATATACTAAGTTTGCAAATGGAGATGTTGCTTTATCTATTTCTTTAACTGCAATTATTAGCTTAATTAGTATTATTACTGTTCCATTTATAGTTTTTAAATCTGCAGAAATTTTTGAAGTTTCATTTTTGTCAAAAGATATTTCAATGATTGGAATATCAATTAAAATGTTTTTTGTTGTAACTGTCCCTGTAATTATAGGAATGATTATAAGGAAATTTTTTAATGACTATATAGCTTTAAAAAGCAACTTAATCACTAAAGTTTCGGTTATTTTGTTTATTATTGTGTTGTTTGGGATTTATGTTTCCGAGTGGGACAAGATAATTCCATTTTTAACTTCGGCTGGTTTAATAGCAACGACTCTGAATATTACCATGATGATTATTGGATATTATGTTGCAAAAATATTTGCTACAGGAATTGCTCAACAAAAATGTATTGCACTTGAATGTGGTTTGCAAAATGGGACTTTGGCAGTTTTTATAGCTACTCAATTAGGACCTGAAGTTGGAGTTTTAAGTCCACTTATTGTACCGACTGCAGCTTATGGTTTTGTGATGTTTGCTTCATCACTAATATTTTTATTTGTTATTAAGAAAAATACCTAATTTAAAATCCCTATAAATTTAAATACTTCTGAGCTCCTAAGGGTAATCTTTCATGTATTTTTTTTGATGTTCTTTCTTCAACTAACATTAAATTAAAAACTTGCGTTGTAAAATCAGCTAAATTATTAAAATTTAATCTTTGTATTTCGAAAACTTCTTTTATAGAATCATTAGCTAAAGTATAATGTTTTTTATAGTTAATTTTAAGATATTTTTTTTCAAGTAGAATATTTAATTTTCTAGTAACAGTGGCTATTGGTATCCCTGAAATATCAGAAATTGACATAGCATTCATTCCTTCTAACTGTGAAAAAGTATTATAATATTTTTTTAAATATGCACTTTTATTCATTTTTAAATCACTACTTCTTTTAATATTTAATTTTTCATTTACAACACAAATACCCCAAACATGAAAGCTTTCTATATCTTTAAAAAATTTTTTCCATATTAGTATTATGGGTATTTGTAATTCGTAGTAAAGCTTCCAAATATAAGAAAAGTTTTTTGCTATAAATGTTGTAATTACATCTGATGTAAATTCTGATTGTATAATTTTTTCTTCTAACATAACAGCTGATAGTGTAGAAAAAAAACGTGAAACTCTGACTATAGATTTTTCTGGTCTTATAAAAGGAAAAGCTTTTTTATCTATAATAATTTTTTTGCCGCTCTTTTTGATTACACCAATTTTTTCTAATTCAATAATTTTTCTTCTAGCACTTTCTTTGGGAATATTGAGAGCTTGGGAAATCTCTATCATATTTAATGATTCTACTTGTATAAAATCTTTTTGATAAAATTCAGTAAAGGTCTCCCTAACAAAGTTTTTTGAGTAAAAATCGAACGTCTTTTTAATCAAATAAAGAACTATCAAATATTTATCATGATCTTTGAAAGGTGCGTAAACTCCATTCATCCATTCTATTTGATGATTAGCCCAAAGTGGACTTACAACATTGTAATTTTTTTCAAATGCCATGATCAATTTTTCTTTACGAAGTTGATTTAATAATATCTGATCCACCATGGCTTAATTCTAACTTTTAATACCCAATATGAACACTGTATTATATTGGTTTGACCCAAATTGAACTTTAGGTTTATTGTTTACACAAGGTTTTACTGTTTTATTGACATCATGAGTGCAGAGAAAAATTTAGATATCAAGATAAATAACCTTCCCCCTTTAAAGACCTTTCAAAAAAAAGAGCAGGTAATATCAGGACGTGTTGATATAAATATTCTTTTAGATAGAGCAAGGAAAGTAAAAGATAAAGAAAATTTTACAAAATTAATTTTTACAGGATTGACACTTTGTTTGATTTTTATTGTTGGAATGATTTTATCTTTTTAAAAAAAATATTTTCAATTACATATTTCCGTACTTAGGTCCACCACTTCCTTCGGGTGTAACCCACGTAATATTTTGAGAAGGCTCTTTAATATCACAGGTTTTGCAGTGAATACAATTTTGTGAATTAATCACAAATTTATTTACACCATTTTCACTTTGAACCTCATAAACACCTGCTGGACAATATCTTTGTGCTGGTTCATCAAATTTTTCTAAAGTGTAATTTATCGGTAAATTTGGATCTTTTAGCTGTAAATGTACAGGTTGATTATCAGCATGATTAGTTCCTGTTAAATATACAGAACTTGTTTTGTCAAACGTGATCACATTATCAGGTTTAGGATAATCTATTTTTGGCATTTCACTTGCTGGTTTTAAAGTTTCATGATCAGCATGCTTATGTCTTAAGGTAAAAGGTAATTTTCCTCTAAATAAAATTTGATCAATTCCAGTAAATATTATTCCAAGAATTAAACCCCAGCCAAAGCTGGGTTTAACATTTCGAGCACTATGTAATTCTTCGTAAATCCAACTTTCTTTGAATTTGTCTTCATAAATGGATAGATCCTTATTTTCTTTTATATTTTCAAATATAGTTTCTGCTGCAATCATTCCACTTTTCATTGCAGTGTGTGATCCTTTAATCTTAGGCATGTTTAATGTTCCCGCATCACAACCAATCAATAAAGCACCCGGCATAAACATTTTTGGCAAACTTTGAATTCCCCCTTCAATTAAAGCTCTAGCCCCATAAGAAATACGTTTTCCACCTTCAATTATTTTTTTAATTGCTGGATGAGTTTTAAACCTTTGAAATTCATCAAAAGGTGAAAGATGCGGGTTTTTATAATCTAGACCAATAACGTATCCTAAAAAAACTTGTTTGTTTTCTGCATGATACACAAAACTTCCCCCATATGTATTTTTGTCTAATGGCCAACCTGCTGTGTGCATTACCATTCCCTCTTCATGATTTTGTTCACTGATTTCCCAAATTTCTTTAAATCCAATTCCGTATTGTTGGGGATCTTTTCCTTCTGCTAAATTAAATTTTTTAATTAATTGTTTTCCAAGATGTCCTCTGCAACCTTCTGCAAAAACGGTAACTTTTCCTAAAAGCTCTATGCCTGGTTCAAAGCCATCTTTTTTATTCCCATTTTTATCAACACCCATATCTTGAGTTTCAACTCCCTTAACTGACCCATCATCATTGTATAAAATTTCACTTGCGGGAAATCCTGGAAATATTTCAACACCTAAAGTTTCTGCTTGTTCTGCTAACCATCTACATAGGTTTGCTAAACTGATTATGTAATTATTGTGATTTTGTTGAACTGAAGGCAATAGCCATGTTGGCCAGCTTAATGATTTTGATTTTCCTAAAAATAAGAATTTTTCTTTAGAAACCTTAGTTTTTATAGGTGAATTAAGTTCTTTCCAGTTTGGTAATAACTCATCTAAAGCTCTAGTTTCAAACACATTACCACTTAAAATATGTGCACCAATCTCTGAGGCTTTTTCAAGTAAACATACATTTAATTCTGGATCTAATTGCTTAAGTTTAATTGCCGTAGATAGTCCTGAAGGACCACCCCCAACGATTACCACATCATAATCCATTGCTTCTCTAGGCATATCTTGAATTTTTACAGTACTGATTATTTTTGTATACTATTTAATTTATTCAATTCTTCTAAGAATTGAGGTAACGCCTCAAATAAGTCTGCTTCCAGACCATAATCTGCGACACTAAATATTGGCGCTTCACCATCTTTATTTATAGCAACAATAATTTTACTTTCTTTCATTCCAGCTAAATGCTGAATTGCTCCTGAAATTCCAACTGCAATATACAAATCAGGCACAACAACTTTACCAGTTTGACCAACTTGATGTTCGTTACTAATGTATCCCGCATCAACTGCTGCACGTGATGCTCCAATTGCTGCATTTAATTTATCTGCAATATCAGTTATTAATTTAAAATTTTCTCCATTTTGCATTCCTCTTCCACCAGAAACTACAACTCTAGCAGTTCCAAGCTCAGGTCTGTCTGACTTAACCTCTTCTCTTTTAATAAATTTTGATAACGTAAACTCTTCAGTAGCTTCAATTTTTTCTATTGGGGCAGATCCACCAGAAGTTTCACAGGGCTCAAAAGATGTTGGTCTAATTGTTATGCATTTTTTTGTGTCTGTACTTTTTACTGTAGCAAATGCATTACCCGCATAAATAGGTCTTATGAATGTATCAGCTGATATCACTTTAGTAATGTCACTTACTTGAGATATGTCTAGGTGTGCTGCTATTCTTGGCATCAAATTTTTACCAAATGTATTTGCGGAACTAACAATATGGGAATAATTTTCTGAAACTTTAACAGCTAGCGGTGCAAAATTTTCTGCTAAGTAGTTTTCATAATGAGCAGCTTCAGCATGTAATACTTTTTTAACAGCTGGCATTTCAGATAATGATTTAGCAACATCTCCACAATTATTTCCAATTAATAAAACATGTACATCTCCATCCATTTGTGATGCTGCAGTAATTGCGTTTAATGTAAAAGGTCTTACTTCTTTATTATTATGCTCTGCTATTAATAAGACTGACATTATATTACCTTTGCCTCATTTTTAAGTTTGCTAACTAATTCAGCAACACTTGCAACTTTAATTCCTGCTTTTCTTTTAGGTGGTTCTTCTACTTTAATTTGTTGAACTCTAGGTGTTATATCAACCCCTAGGTCTGCAGCTATAAATACCTCTATGGGTTTTTTTTTAGCTTTCATAATATTTGGTAGTGAAGCATAACGTGGCTCATTTAATCTTAAATCACATGTCACAATAGCTGGTAGATTAACTTCGATTGTTTCTAATCCTTCATCAATTTCTCTAGTTACCTCTAAAGTTCTGTCTTTTATTTCAATTTTTGATGCAAATGTTGCTTGAGGCCAATTCAATAAAGCACTTAACATTTGACCTGTTTGATTACAGTCATCATCAATTGCTTGTTTACCCATAAAAACTAGATCTGGTTTTTCTTTTTCAACAATTTTTTGCAGCACTTTTGCTACAGCTAATGGCTCAACAATTCCTTCAGTTTTAATTAAAATTCCTCTATCTGCACCAACTGCCAAAGCTTTTCTAACAGTTTCTTGTGACTTTTCCTCACCCACTGTAATTGCAATAATCTCTGTCGCCTTACCTGCTTCTTTAATTTTTACAGCTTCTTCAATAGCATTATCATCGGGTGGATTGCTCGACATTTTTACATTATCAGTAACAACACCAGTTCCATCCTCTTTAACTCTGACTTGAACATTGTAATCAATTACTCTTTTAACAGCGACTAATATTTTCATTATGCTCTCAATAAATTATTTTCTGGATCGTAAGGACTCTCATCTAATATAGTAGCATCGTACATTTTTCCTAAAATATCAATTTTCAATTTTTGACCTGTTGTCGCAACATCTGGGTTCACCATTCCTAATGCAATCGATTTACCTAGTCTAAATCCAAAATCTCCTCCTGTTGCACGTCCAACAACTTTGTCGTTTTCATAAATTGGATTATTTCCTAGAACATCCGCATCTTCAACATTGTGAATTTCCATAGTAACCAGTTTATTTTTAAAACCTTTTTCTCTCCATTTATTAAGCGCTTCTAAGCCAATAAAGTTTCCTTTATTAGGATGTATAAATCTATCTAGTCCAGATTCGTAAGGTGAATATTCAATTGATAATTCTGTCCCAACAAGTTTATAAGATTTTTCAAGTCTTAAACTATTCATCGCTCTAATCCCATAAGGCTTAATACCTAAATCTTTGCCGGCTTCCATCAATTTATCAAATATATGGTTTTGGTATTCAATTGGGTGATGAAGTTCCCAACCCAATTCACCAACAAAGTTTACTCTCATAGCATTCACTGGTGCATTTCCAACATTTACATTTTTAGCACTCAACCATTTAAAGTTTTCACCAGAAAAATCATCACTGGAAACTCTTGTCATTAATTCTCTAGCCTTTGGACCAGACACAACTAGTACACCCATACTATTAGTTAGATTTTCAAATTGAACTGTCCCATCATTTGGCATCCATTTTTGAATCCAATCATGGTCTAATCTTTGGTTCGCTCCTGCAGAAACTAAATAGAAACTATCTGGAGCTTCTCTCATTATTGTAAATTCAGAATGTACTCCTCCTTTAGTATTAAGGGCATGACATAAACCAATTCTTCCTATTTTTTTTGGAAGTTTGTTTGCTACTAAATAATCTAAAAACTCTTCAGCCCCAGGACCTTTAATTCTACATTTTGCAAATGCAGTCATGTCTAAAAGACCCACATTTTCTTTTACATTTTTACATTCTTTTTTTATTGCCTCAAACCACTTGGATCTTCTAAAAGACCAATCATCTTTTTGCTCCATTCCATCTGTTGCAAAGAAGTTTGGTCTCTCCCAACCAAATTTTTGTCCAAATACTGCACCTAATGCTTTCATTCTGTCATAACAAGGTGATGTTCTTAATTCTCTAGCGGCACCTCTTTCTTCATCTGGGTAATGAACTTTAAATACATGATTATAAGCTTCTTCGTTTTTTTCTTTTAAGTAAGATTTTGTTGCATAATCACCAAATCTTCTTGGGTCAACGCCAAGCATATCAACCGTTGGCTCTCCATCTACAATCCATTCAGCAAGTTGCCATCCAGCACCGCCTGCAGCAGTGATACCAAAACTATGTCCTTCATTAATCCAGAAATTTTTAAGTCCCCAAGCTGGTCCTACGATTGGGTTTCCATCAGGTGTGTAACAAATTGCTCCGTTATAAACTTTTTTTACACCAACTTCTCCAAAAGCTGGAACTCGATGAATTGCACCTTCTATGTGTGGAGCAAGTCTATCTAAATCTTCTTGAAATAATTCATACTCAGAATCTTTTGATGGTCCATCAACATAACAAGCTGGAGCACCATCCTCATAAGGTCCTAATATTAAACCACCTGCTTCTTCTCTCATGTACCATCTACTATCACTATCTCTTAAAACTCCCATCTCTGGTAAGCCTTCTTTTTTTCTTTTTAAAATATCTGGGTGTGCTTCCGTCACAATATATTGATGCTCAACAGGTATAGCAGGAATATCTAAACCAACCATTTTTCCTGTTTGTCTGGCAAAATTTCCTGAACAAGAAATTACATGTTCACATTCAATAGCTCCTTTGTCAGTTTCAACAGTCCATCCATCTTTAGTTTGTTTAATTCCAACTACAGATGTGTTTCTATAGATCTCTGCACCCATATTTCTCGCACCAGTAGCCATTGCTTGAGTTAAATCAGCAGGTTGAATATATCCATCCTCTGGGTGTTGGATTGCTCCAAGTAAATCATCTGTACGACATAAAGGCCAAATTTCTTTTACCTGATCTGGAGTTAAAAATTTTACATCAACACCTATAGTTTGTGCCACTCCTGCATATTGATGATACTCATCCATCCTATCTTTAGTGCTTGCTAAACGAATATTTGAGACAACACTGAAGCCAACATTTTGTCCTGTCTCTTCTTCTAATTTTTTGTAAAGATCAACTGCATACTTGTGAAGCTGTCCAACTGAATAACTCATATTAAATAGTGGAAGAAGACCTGCTGCGTGCCAAGTTGATCCTGAAGTTAATTCTTTTCTCTCGACAAGAACAACATCTGATAAACCTTTTTTTGCTAAGTGATAAAGTGCACTAACTCCTACTACACCACCACCAACTACAACAACTTTAGCTTTAGATTTCATTAGTCCGATTCCTACTATTTTTTTATTATTAACGAAACAAAAATCGTTTAGTTATTAGCTTAAACTGAAGATCCAAGAGGCATTGGTGCGGAGACCATTGTGGTCAGCCAGCAGTCCTTAAGGGGACCCTCTTTTATATATTTTTCAACTGACCACTTAAATTTATAGTAGACCTTATCTCTATCAAGAACTGTTACTTCAAAAAGAGCAGTTAAATCATCAGATTTTATCTCCACAACCTTATGGTCCAAGTGATTAAGAAGCATCACATAAGATTTTCCTTTTATCATCGTTTTAAATCGATCTAAAGGACCTGTATTTTTTTGATTATTTGGGTGTGCAAATTCCCAAGTCTGCTCAATTCCATTATCTTTTTTTGGATTATCATTCTGTTTTAAACTTCTTAATTGGATTTTGACAACTTGATAAGGTTCAATCCCATTATTAGGCTTAACTAATTCAGCAAACGATGGAGATGTTAAAAATAAAGTAATTAAAATTACTTTATATATTTTGTGCAGTTGTTCTGACGTCTTCCAAAAATTGTTCTCTTTTTTTATCACTAACAAACGGTACAGCAAAATATCTTCTGTAAACAATATTATAAATGCCACACATGTGAAATACCCCTCTTTTTAATCTTCTTATAGGCAGGTTTAAAAAGAAGGTTGTAATAGCGAGCCTTGGTGATCCATAAGTACAAAAAATTATAGCTTTTTTATCTTTTAAATTTCCCATTGGATAACCATAATTTCCAACTAATTTTTTAAATGTAAATGCCCATGGTGGTGACAAAACTTTATCTATCCATCCTTCCACAATTGCTGGCATTCTAAAGTTCCAAATAGGTGCAATTAAAACAATAGTATCACATTGTTCAATTCGTCTACGATGATCTAGAACATCTTCACCAGCTTGTTCACCTGCAAAAACAGGGTTAAATTTTTCCTTATATAGGTCTACACAATCAACTGAATGACCATTTGCTTCAACTGTTTTTATAAATGTATCTCTAATAGCAGCGTTAAAAGATTTTTCGTTATAATGACCGTATAAAAGAAATATTTTTTTCATTTGTGTATTTTTAAACTAGTTCTATAAGAAAGCCATGAAAAATTTTTATGTAATTGAAGGTGAGCATACCAACCCTAATCTGATTGAAACAATACTAAAGAATACTGAAAAAAAACATGGCCCTTTTGAGGAGCAAGAAGCTAATCAAATTGCAAAGGGGTTAATTCAAAAAAATATAGATGATTTTTATCATCGAGCATGGGTAGTCGGTTCTGACAATTTAGCTAAATAAAACCCAACAAACACTGCAACTACAAAGACAGCTGAATTAATATTTAATAAAGCTAAAGATGCTATCGCAGGTCCAGGACATAAGCCTGCCAAACCCCATCCTGCTCCAAAAAGTGAAGAGCCAATAATTAACTTTTTATTTATCTCTTTATTAGTTGTGTAATTAAAGCTTTTAGCAAAAATAGGTTTTTTGTTATTTTTAAATAAGTGAAAAAATGGAGAAGATATAATTAAGGCTCCGATCATCACAAATGCTAAAGATGGGTCCCAATCTCTAAAAATATTTAAGAAACCTAAAACTTTAGCAGGATCAATCATTTCTGAAACAGTAAGACCAATTCCAAATATTATTCCACAAACTAAAGATATAATTTTACTCATACTAAGTTTTTTACCAAAACAGTTAAAATTCCAACAATCATGAAGGTTATTGTTGCAATAATCGACCTTAAAGAAAATCTGCCCATTCCACTAATTCCATGACCACTAGTACACCCCCCACCAATTCTCGTGCCAACACCAACCAACAAACCTGCTACTGATAATAAAAAAAATGAATTTGAAATTGAAATATTAATTTCTTGAGATGAAAAAAATTTATATAAAATAGGGCCAATTATTAACCCCGCTATAAATAAAAAATTATCAAATCTATTATTTTTAGAAGTTAAAAAATTACTAGCAATTCCACTTATTCCAATTAATCGACCGTTAAAGACAAAGAATAGAACTACAGCCAATCCAATTAATGCACCCCCTAGAAACGCAGGCACAGGAGTAAAATTTATTATATTCATTTAATTTTGTAAGACAGGAAAAGCTGGATTTATATTTAAAAAAAGCTTTTGATATTCCATTTTAGTGCATCTATTTTCTATGTATTCAATACTCTTACTTTCTACTAACTTTTTAGCTTCTACACTTCTTATTCCTAGTTGTAGCCAAAGGACTTTAGCACCAATTTTAATACCACCCTTTGCAAACTTAAGTGCTTCTGCTGAAGGTCTAAACACATCCACAATATCTATTGGTATTTTGATATCTTCAAGTTTTTCATAAAC